>OHQT01000631.1_pt1 | contig 17567 bp, 14 predicted proteins | sample 1578221 | NCBI WGS metagenome assembly OHQT01 (sample SAMEA3879547, study PRJEB24766) | human gut metagenome | biome: human-associated habitat; feature: feces | place: USA | collected 1985/1987
CGACATAACCGGTGTAGCCTTCACGCAGCGAAGCTGTTGGAATAAATGCGACTTTTTTATTTTCAATTTCTTCCTTTATCAGACTTCCTACACTTGAAAAGTGCGAACATAAAAACAGTTTCATCAATATTCTCCTTTATAAATTCCGCGTTGTTGAACTAAGCCGAGTATACCACACCATCCCACAAAGCGCCAGCAAAACAAAAAGAACCACCGATTGAAGTCGATGGTTCTTTTCCCCGGGCGGTGCAGGGGCCATCCGGGACTTCACTTCTCAAGCTCCTGCGAGTTTCCGAAGTGCTCTTGTTGGAGTACGCCTGCTCCAAACCCTGCCAGGAACGAGTACGGCAAACTGGAAGTTGTCTGCTTAGTTCATTATTTCAATCATTTGCTCAATAAACCGTTCAGCGTCTTCCATATTATAAGTTTTTTCATTGATGACAACTTTCCCTGATGATGTCGCAAATACACTGTTGATCAGCAAATCATCATCATACACATAAATAGAAAGTGTTTTGTTCCCTAAATCGGATGTAGACCCATTTGAAAATAGTGTACCTACTGTTCTCCTGTAAGTATATTTATCTAACAGAGATAGAATGGCATTCTTTTGGTCTATGGTAATATCCTGGTAATTCACAGAATCAATGTATGCCTCACCATTTTCTACTCCAATCTGGCTGTATATCATTTTCATCTGGTTGTCAGCCTCTGCAACATCTGAAAGTGATAAAGGCTTGAAATATACGATACAGCAAATTAAAAATGCAATCACAATTACTATAGGGCATAACATTTTCTTTTTCATACACAATATCTCCAAATTCCGAGTTGTTGAACTAAGCCGAGTATACCACACCATCCCGCAAAGCGCCAGCAAAACAAAAAGAACCACCGACCGAAGTCGATGGTTCTTTTCCACGAGTGGACGGTACAGGACTCGAACCTGTGACCTCCTGCACGTCAAGCAGATGCTCTACCAGCTGAGCTAACCGTCCATATTCTGTTTGTGCCGCAATCAGCTTGATTATGATATCATACCGCCGGGCAAAAAGCAAGCCCTTTTTTGAAAATTCTGCAAACTTTTTGATGCCGGGTTTACTGTGGATGGAAAATCAGCCGCCCAGCGCACATTTTGTAAACCGCCCCAAGGTGTTTCCGTTGCCCTGAACGCCGGTTTGTGGTATAATACATTGATTATAATAGGAAAGGTATCGCAGAATGAGAGTTTTGGGCATCGACCCGGGTTACGCCATTGTGGGCTGGGGCGTTTTGGACTATGCGGGCAACCGGTTTGCACCGGTGGATTTCGGGGCCGTGTGCACCGATGCCGGGGTGCCGTTTGAGCAGCGGCTGGACGAGGTCTACACCGGCATCCGGGAGGTCATCGAACGGACACAGCCTGAGGTGCTTGCCATCGAAAAGCTGTTCTACCAGCACAACCAGACCACCGTGATCGGCGTGGCCGAGGCCCGCGGGGTCATCCTGCTGGCGGCGGCGCAGGCGGGCATCCCCATCTACGAGTACACCCCCATGCAGGTCAAGCAGGCGGTCACCGGCTACGGCAAGGCCGTGAAAAAGCAGGTGCAGGAGATGACCCGCATCCTGCTGCATCTGCCTGCTGTGCCCAAGCCCGATGATACCGCCGATGCACTGGCCATGGCCATCACCTTTTGCCATACCAACGGCAACCAGCTGAACCGCTTTGCAAGAAGGGGCGTTGGGCCGATCTGAGCCCTCTCCGTCAATGCTGCGCATTGCCACCTCTCCCGAAGGGAGAGGCAATCGCGGCTTTTGGTATAGTAGCAGCCGCCCAATTCGATGCTTTGGCTCCCCCTTTGGGGGAGCTGGCGAGCGAATGCAAGACTGAGAGGGGAAGGCTGCTGGAGGAAAACTATGATTTACAGTCTATCCGGAAAAATCATCAAAAAGACCCTGAACGCTGTGGTGGTGAGCTGCGGCGGGGTGGGCTACTATGTACAGTGCCCGACCAGCGTTGCGGGCGCACTGCCCGGGGTGGGCCGGGAAGCCACCCTTTACACCGTGATGAGCGTGACCGAAAATGACATCAGCCTGTACGGCTTTGCCACTGAGGAGCAGCAGAGCTGCTTTGAGCTGCTGACTGCCGTTTCCGGTGTGGGCCCCAAGGTGGGTCTGGCCATTCTCAGCGTGATGGAGCCTGACCGGGTGGCGCTGGCAATCTCGGCGGGCGACCACAAGGCGTTCAAGGCGGCATCCGGCGTGGGCCCCAAGCTGGCCCAGCGCATCGTGCTGGAGCTGAAGGATAAGGTGGCAAAGGGCTTTGTGGATGGCATCAACCTCGAGGATGTGGGCGCGGCCACTGCCGCCCCCGCCGCACAGGGAGCCGGGCAGGCCATTGCGGCGCTGGTCTCGCTGGGGTACAGCCAGAGCGAAGCCGCTCTGGCCGTTTCCAAGATCGACGCAAGCCTTCCCGTGGAAGAGATCATCAAGCTGGCCCTGCGGGGCATGGCAGGCAGGAGGTAATCCATGCAGGACGAAACCGCGCTCTATGGCGCAAAAATGATGCAGCCCGGCTTAACGGCGGCGGACAACGAGGAAAACAGCCTTCGCCCGCAGCATCTGGAGGACTACATCGGACAGGACAAGGTCAAGCAGAACCTGAAAATCTATCTGGAAGCCGCCAAGCGGCGCGGCGAGCCCATGGATCACATCCTGCTCTATGGCCCTCCGGGCCTGGGCAAGACCACGCTGGCGGGCATCATCGCCAACGAGATGGGGGTGCAGATCCGCATCACCAGCGGCCCGGCCATTGAAAAGCCCGGCGACCTTGCCGCCCTGCTGACCAATCTGCAGGAGGGCGATGTGCTCTTCATTGATGAGATCCACCGCCTGTCCCGGCAGGTGGAGGAGGTGCTCTACCCGGCGCTGGAGGATTACGCGCTGGATATTATGATCGGCAAGGGCCCCAGCGCCCAGAGCATCCGGATCAACCTGCCCCGCTTCACGCTGGTGGGCGCTACCACCCGTGCGGGCCAGATCACCGGCCCCCTGCGGGACCGCTTCGGTGTGCTGCTCAAGCTGGAGCTGTACAGCCCCGATGAGCTGAGCCGGATCATCCAGCGCTCGGCGGGCATCCTCGACCAGCCCATCACCCCGGAGGGCGCTTACGAGCTGGCCAAATGCAGCCGGGGCACCCCCCGCGTGGCAAACCGCTTCTTGAAGCGTGTCCGCGACTTTGCCACCGTGCTGGGGGATGGCATCATAGACCGGGACGTTTCCCTGATGAGCCTGAAGCGGATGGACGTGGACGCGCTGGGTCTGGACGAGCTGGACCGCAGCCTGCTCCGCGCCATCATTGAGATGTACAACGGCGGCCCTGTGGGCCTGGAAACGCTGGCGGCGGCGCTGGGCGAGGAGGCCGTGACGCTGGAGGACCTGTGTGAGCCCTACCTGATGCAGATGGGCTTTCTGACCCGCACCCCCCGTGGCCGCTGTGCCACCCGCCTTGCCTATGAGCACCTGGGCCTGAAAGCCCCCGAGACCGGAAGCCCGGAGGACAACGGCCAGCAGAGCCTGTTCTGAGCCGTTTGAAGAGAGAAAGGAGGACGCTTATGCGCCCTGCAGATAGTTGGAAAGATTACGAGCTGCTGGATGCCACCGGCGGCAACCGCCTGGAGCGCTGGGGAGAGACCATCCTCATCCGGCCCGACCCGCAGGTGGTGTGGAAAACCGAGAAGCAGAGCCCGCTCTGGGCCAAGGCCGATGCCATTTACCACCGCTCCAATCAGGGCGGCGGAGAGTGGGAGTACCGCCGCCGTCTGCCTGAGAAGTGGAAGATCTCCTGCGGTGAGGGCGAGGACAAGCTGACCCTCATCGTCAGCCCCACCGGTTTCAAGCACACCGGTGTGTTCCCGGAGCAGGCCGTCAACTGGGCCTGGTACGCCAGAAAAATCCGTGCGGCAGGCCGCCCTGTCAAGGTGCTGAACCTGTTTGGCTACACCGGCGGCGCAACGCTGGCCTGTGCTGCTGCGGGCGCTACTGTCTGCCATGTGGATGCTTCCAAGGGCATCGTAGCGTGGGGCAAGGACAACGCCGTGGCCAGTGGTCTGGCGGACCGGCCCATCCGCTGGCTGGTGGACGACTGCGCCAAGTTCGTGGCCCGGGAAAAGCGCCGGGGCAACACCTACGATGGTATCATCATGGACCCGCCCAGCTACGGCCGCGGCCCCGGCGGCGAGATCTGGAAGCTGGAGGACTGCATCTACGAGCTCATCAGCCAGTGCGAGGAAGTGCTGAGCGATACGCCTCTCTTCTTTGCGGTCAACAGCTACACCACCGGCCTGTCCCCCGCGGTCATGGAGTATATGCTCAAGACCACGCTGGTGCCCCGCTTTGGCGGCAAGACCAGCTGTGATGAGATCGGCCTGCCCGTTTCCGCCACCGGCGGCGTTGTGCCCTGCGGCGCAACGGCCATTTGGGAAGAATGAGAACAGAACCTCTCAGCCGCCTGCGGCGGCAGCTCCCCTAATAGGGGAGCCAGGCTTGCCTCTCCTATTAGGAGAGGTGGCTGCGAAGCAGACGGAGAGGTTTGGAATGGGGTACAGCCCTTTTGAGAAGGGCGCACCACCGGAAAGAGAAAACCTATGGAAGAAACGATTTTAACTGCGAAAGATCTGAAGTTCCGCTATGACCCGGAACAGCCGGACTACGCCCTGAACGGCGTGTCGGCTGAGGTGAAGCGGGGCGAATTTGTGGCAGTGCTGGGGGCCAACGGCTGTGGAAAATCCACGCTGGCCAAGCACTTCAACGCCATCCTTCTGCCGGAGAGCGGCACTGTGCTGGTGGAGGGGATGGACACCAAAGACGAGGACAAGATCTACGATATCCGCCAGACCGTGGGCATGGTGTTCCAGAGCCCGGACAACCAGATCGTTGCCACCGTGGTGGAGGAAGATGTCGCCTTTGCGCTGGAAAATCTGGGCGTGCCGCCGGAAGAGATGCGCCGCCGCGTGGATGAAGCGATGAAGATGGCGGGCATCTACGAGTACCGGGAGCGTGCGCCCCACAACCTGTCCGGCGGCCAGAAGCAGCGCGTTGCCATTGCGGGCGTGGTCGCCATGCGGCCCGACTGCCTGATCCTGGACGAGGCCACCGCCATGCTTGATCCCCGGGGCCGGGAGCAGGTGATGCAGACCATCCACCATCTGAACAAGAACATGGGCATCACGGTGGTGTCCATTACCCACTATATGGAAGAAGCTGCTCAGGCCGACCGCGTGCTGGTGATGAGCAAGGGCAATGTGGTCATGGAGGGCACCCCGAAAGAGGTATTCAGCCAGACCGAAAAGGTGCGCGCCCTGCGGCTGGATGTGCCGCAGGCTGCCGAGCTGCGGGATGAGCTGGTCAAGGCCGGCATCCCCATGCCCGAGGGCATCATCGACACCGGCGCGTGCGCACAGGCTCTGTATGAGCTTTTGAAGTAAGGGAGGGGACGGAAGATGGGAAGCATTATCAAAGTAGATCACCTGAGTTATGTCTATAACCCGGGAATGCCCAATGCCGTCACCGCGCTGGATGACGTGAGCTTTGAGGTGGAAGAGGGAGATTTTGTGGGCATCATCGGTGCCACCGGCTCCGGCAAGAGCACCCTCATCACCCACATGAACGGCCTGAACAAGCCCACCAGCGGTCACATCATCATCGATGGCCGCGACCTGTGGGCCGAGCCGGAAAAGATCCGGGAATTCCGTTTCCTCACCGGTCTGGTGTTCCAGTACCCGGAGTACCAGCTGTTTGAGGAGACCTGCTATAAGGATATCGCTTTTGGCCCCAGAAACATGGGGCTGGACGAGGCCGAGATCGACAGACGGGTGCATGAAGCAGCGGATTTTGTCGGCCTGGATGAGGCACTGCTGCAGCGCAGCCCCTTTGAGCTGTCCGGCGGCCAGAAGCGCCGGGTGGCCGTGGCGGGTGTGATGGCCATGAAGCCCCGCATTCTGGTGCTGGATGAGCCTGCCGCCGGGCTGGACCCCGAGGGCCGGGACGAGATCCTGTCTGAGGTCAAGGAGTACCACAAAAAGACCGGCACCACCGTGCTGCTGGTCTCCCACAGCATGGAGGACATTGCCAAGTACGCCGACCGTGTGCTGGTGATGAGCAACAAGAAGATCGCCATGTACGACACCGTGGAGAACGTGTTCGCCCGTGCGCCCGAGCTGCTGGTGCTGGGCCTGAGCGTGCCGCAGGTCACAAAGATCTTCCTCAAGCTGCGGGAGATGGGGGTGGATGTTCCGGCGGATGTTTACACCGTGCCCTATGCCGTCAAGATGATTTTGGAAGCCAAGAAGCGCCGGGACGCAGGCGAAAGCCTTGTGCTGCCCCGTGTGGATGCAAAGAAGGGGGGCGCTGCCACATGCTGAGAGATATCACCATCGGCCAGCACTTCCCGGGCGACAGCCTTGTGCATAAGTTCGACCCCCGCATGAAGCTGGTGCTGACCATCGTCTACATCATCCTGCTGTTTGCCGCGTCCAACCCGCTGGGCCTGACGCTGTCCCTTGTGTTCCTTGTGGCTATGTACGGTGTGGCAAAGATCCCCTTCAAGCTGATCACCAAGAGCCTGAAGCCCATTTTGCCCATCATCCTCTTTACCGCGGTGCTCAACCTCTTCTTTGTTTCGGGCGAGGGCGAGCCGCTGGTGCACTTCTGGGTGCTGAACATCTACGCCGAGGGCCTGCGCTATGCCATCCTGATGGCGGTGCGCGTGATGGCACTGATCGCGGGCACCAGCCTGCTGACCTATACCACCAGCCCCATTGTGCTGACGGATGCCATCGAGCAGCTGCTCAAGCCTTTGGGCAGGCTGCACTTCCCGGTGCATGAGCTGGCCATGATGATGAGCATTGCCCTGCGGTTTATCCCGACCCTGATCGAAGAGACCGACAAGATCATGAACGCCCAGAAAGCCCGCGGTGCCATGCTGGACAATGGCTCCATGATGGAGCGCGTCAAGGCGCTGGTGCCGGTGCTCATCCCGCTGTTCATCTCGGCCTTCCGCCGCGCCGATGAGCTGGCCATGGCCATGGAGTGCCGCTGCTACCGCGGCGGTGATGGCCGCACCCGCCTGAAGGTGCTGCGCTGCACCCGGCAGGATTATATCGACCTGGCGGTGTGCATCGTCTGCTTTATGGTGATCCTGAGCTCGAGACTGGTGTTCCCGAATTTTTAAAAACTCCCCCAGTCGCCTGCGGCGACAGCCCCCTCGAGGAGGGGGCCTTATAGCCTCCCTCTTTGAGGGAGGTGGCACGGCAAAGCCGTGACGGAAGGAGTTCCATGCAGAACTATTTACTGACCCTTGCCTACGACGGCACCAACTACTGCGGCTTTCAGGTGCAGCCCAACGGGCGGAGCGTGGCCCAGACCTTTCAGGATGGGCTGGAAGCGGTGCTCCACAGCCGCCCCGATATCAAGGGGTGCAGCCGCACCGATGCCGGTGTCCACGCGCTGGGCTTTGCGCTGAACTTCCACGCGGAGACCCGCATCCCCCCCGAAAAGCTGCCGTTGGCCATCAACCAGCACCTGCCCCCGGATATCCGGGTGCTGTGCGCCCGGGTGGTGCCGGAGGAGTTCCACGCCCGCTATGCCGCCCATACCAAGACCTACCTGTACCGCATCCACAACCACCCCATCGATTCGCCTTTTGATGAAAAATATTACACCCGGGTGCCCCGGCGGCTGGATGTGGATGCCATGCAGAGGGCGGCGGAACAGTTTGTGGGAAAGCACGATTTTCTGGCCCTGTGCGCGGCGGGTTCCTCTGCTGCTGCCCACGGAGATACCGTGCGCACCATCACCGACTGCCATGTGACCCGGAAGGGTGACGAGGTGGACATTGAGGTGACAGCGGACGGCTACCTCTATAACATGGTGCGCATTCTGGCAGGCACCCTGTGTGAGGTGGGCGCGGGCCGGATGCAGCCCGATGCCATCCCCGGCATCCTTGCCAGCCGGGACCGCAGCCAGGCCGGGCCGACGCTGCCCGCGAAGGGGCTATTTTTGGAGAAGGTGGACTACGACCTATGAGAAAAAATCGCAACCGTCCGGAGAGTGACGAGCCGCTTTCGGAAGGGCGGGTCGAATATCTGGAAGCTGCCCGCCAGCGTGTGCGGAACCGGCGCATCCGCCGCACAGCGGTGCTGCTGGTGCTGCTGACGGCGGTGGTGCTGTTTGCCACCGGCATCGCGGGCAGCTCGGTGGCGGCCCTGAAGGACCTGACCGATACGGCCCGCATTGCCCTGCTGCCCGGCTCCGGCTGGCCCCAACAGACCGGTGTGGCCGAGCTGGAGCAGATGGCCCCCCTGACCGGCAGCTTTGTGGAGCTGGGGGACGAGGGCTGTGTGGTCTGGTCGCGCACCGGCAAAAAGCTGAACAGCATCCAGAGCGGCTATGCCCGCCCGGCGCTGGCCGCGGGCAAGACCCGCTTTGTCCTCTACAATCGCTCCGGAAACGAGCTGCGGGTGGAGAGCCGCACCCAGAACCTTTACACCAAGCAGCTGGAAAACAGCATTTTCCTCTGCGCCATGTCGGACAACGGCACGCTGGCTGTGGTCACGGAGGACCAGACCAGCATGGCAAAGCTGCTGGTATACAGCCCCTCCATGGAGCAGCAGCTCAGCTGGAGCATGACCTCCAACGACGGCACCCCCCTGCGGATGGCCTTTTCCCCCGACAGCCGGAAGCTGGCGGCGGCAGCCGTCACCGTCAGCGGGGGACAGGTGATGACCAACCTCTACCTCATCAATCTGGCATCGGGCGATCCCGTCAGTCTGGTGAATCAGGGCGGCGTGCCCCAGTGGCTGGGGTGGACCTCTGCTTCCACGATCCTGGCTGTCTACGATACCAGGGCCGTGCTCTACAATGCGGGCGGTGGTGAGCGTGCGGTCTATGATTTTGCGGGCACGGAGCTGAAAGATGTTTCGGTGGACGCGGCAGGCAATGTGGCCCTGCTGCTGGCATCGGGGCAGGTCTCTCAGGCTGTGACGCTGGACAAGAACCTGAACGTCCAGTTCAGCGCTGCTGTCTCGGCGGCAAATTCCATTGTCCGGGCGGGGAACCTGTTCTATCTGCTGGCCGATAACGCCGTGGAGTGCTTTGATGCATCTGGTACCCAGCAGTGGAGCCAGAACCTTGACACCAGCCCGCAGGCATTGCTGGCCAACAGCAAGGATCTGCTGCTGTTCAGCGGCAACACGGTGCAGAAGTTGGAAGCACCCGCTGAATAGCCCTCTCCGTCAATGCTTGCGCATTGCCACCTCTCCCAAAGGGAGAGGCAATTGCGGCTTTGAGGAAAAAGAGTGCAATTTATTTTGTGGCTTCCCCTGTCAGAAGCGTTGGCTCCCCCTTTGGGGGAGCTGGCACGACGGCAGTCGTGACTGAGAGGGTGAGCCAGTTCGGAATAAGGTTAAACGTATGTTCAAGAATCCGTCATTTATTTTTGATATCCTATGTACGGTGGTCTGGCTGGTGCTGGCCGTCCGGTATGCCCGCAAAGGCTTTCTGGCCTCTGTGGTGCAGCTGACGGGCAGTCTCATCAGCCTGTTCGGTGCCAGAGCCTTTTCAGGCTGGGCAGCCGGGCAGGTGTTCGAGCGTTTCCTCGCCGGAAGCTTCCGGGACCAGATCGCTGCCAATATCGCCGCCGGGGGAGCCGTCAGTCTGGATGGCATTGCCCAGCGGTACGCGGGCTTTCTGCCCGAGGCGTTCCGGGCATCCATCGTGGATGCCTGCGAGCGCTCCATCTCTGCCGTCCTCAATGACAACGCCGTTGTGCTGGCGGATACCATCGTCCAGAAGGTGCTGGCTCCGCTGCTGACCCCGGTGATCTCGCTGGTGCTGTTCTTTGTGGCGTTTGCCCTGCTGCGGATGCTGGTCAGCCTGCTGGTCACGGTGCTGGGGCTGGTGAACAAGCTGCCCGTGATCGGTGCAGTGAACCACTGGCTGGGCTGGGGCGTGGGCGGCATTGCCAGCCTTGTGGACATCTATCTGGTGCTCTGCGTGGTCTGGGCGCTCATTGTGATCACCGGCGGCAACCTCACCATGCTCAACGACACGGTGATGAGCGGCAGCCTTTACTATAAAGTATTCAATGTGTTCAACCCGTTTGTCTGAGCGGGGAGGGAAAAGGAGGAACAATGGTCTGCATTCGATGCCAGAAGCGGCCTGCCATTATTTTTGTCCAGCGGATGGAGAATGGCCAGATGAAAAACGAGGGGTACTGCCTGCACTGTGCCCGGGAGATGCACATCAAACCGGTCGATGATCTGATGAAGCAGTTCGGCATGTCCGACGAGGACATGGATGCCATGGAAGACCGGATGGAAAACATGATGCAGGAGATGGGGGACATGAGCAACATGAACCCCTTCTCCATGATGATGGGCATGGGCCAGCCGGACCAGAGCGAGGAGGACGGCGACCTTGTGCCCGGTTCCAGCGCCACCTTCCCGCTGGGGGTGAACGGTGGTGCCCAGAACGGCAAAAACGAAAAGAAGGCGGGCAAAAATGAGAAAAAGCCGCCCCGCCGCAAGTTTCTGGATACCTACTGCGAGAACCTGACCCGCAAAGCCCGGGAGGGAAAGCTGGATGATATCATCGGCCGCGACCGGGAGATCTACCGCACCATCCAGATCCTGAGCCGCCGCCAGAAGAACAACCCCTGCCTCATTGGTGAGGCGGGCGTTGGCAAGACCGCCATTGCCGAGGGCATTGCGGAGCGCATTGCCAAGGGGCAGGTGCCGGCAGGGCTGCAGGATAAGGAAATCTTCCTGCTCGACCTGACCAGCCTTGTGGCAGGCACCCAGTTCCGCGGCCAGTTCGAGCAGCGGGTCAAGGGCCTGCTGAGCGAGGTCAAGGCGGCGGGCAACGTCATCCTGTTCATTGACGAGATCCACACCATTACCTCTGCCGGTGAGAGCGAGGGTGCCATGAATGCGGGCAACATCCTGAAGCCCGCCCTCTCCCGCGGCGAGATCCAGGTCATCGGTGCCACCACCTTCAACGAGTACCGCAAGTATATCGAGAAGGACCAGGCGCTGGAGCGCCGGTTCCAGCCCGTGCGGGTGGAGGAACCCAGCGTCGCTGATACGCTGGCCGTGATGGGCGGCATCAAGCATTACTACGAGGAGCACCACCATGTGCAGGTGCCCGCCGATGTGCTGAACGCCACCGTGACCCTGAGCGAGCGGTATATCACCGACCGCTACCTGCCCGACAAGGCCATCGACCTGCTGGACGAGGCCTGTGCCTGCTGTAATCTGGCCCACCCGGTCATCTCCGAGTACCTGACCATGCAGAAGGAACTGGAGGCCCTCAAGCAGGAAGAGGCCGACATGGAAAACGCCGATGTGAACGAGCCCATCGATTACGAGCGTGTGGCAGAGCGCAAGACCCGGATGGCACAGCTGGAGCGGGAATTGCCCGCCAAGCAGGCTGCAGCCGGGGAGATCCAGGTGACCATGGACGATGTGGCCAAGGTCATTGAGCTGTGGACGGGCATCCCGGCGGTGAAGATCCGGGAGACCGAGTATGCAAAGCTCGCAAGCCTTGAGACCGAGCTGAAAAAGAAGATCATCGGTCAGGACGATGCCGTGCATCTGGTGGCCCAGGCGGTCAAGCGCAGCCGCGCCGACCTTTCGGGCCGCCGCCGTCCGGCCAGCTTCATCTTTGTGGGCCCCACCGGCGTGGGTAAGACGGAGCTGGTGAAGCAGCTGGCAAACCAGCTCTTTGACGGCCCCGACCCGCTGATCCGGCTGGATATGAGCGAGTATATGGAGAAGTACGCGGTGTCCCGCATGATCGGTTCCCCTCCGGGCTATGTGGGCTACGAGGAGGCGGGTCAGCTGACCGAAAAGGTCCGCCGCCGTCCGTACAGTGTGGTGCTGTTCGATGAGATCGAAAAGGCCCACCCCGATGTGATGAATATCCTGCTGCAGATCCTGGACGAGGGCAAGATCAACGATGCCCAGGGCCGCACCGTGGATTTCTCCAACACCGTCATCTGCATGACCTCCAATGCGGGCAGCAGCGACCAGACCACCGCAAGCCTGGGCTTCAACCGCAGCGAGGAGGAGCGGAACGAGGAGAAGAGCCGCAAGGCACTGAGCCAGTTCCTCCGCCCTGAGTTTTTGGGCCGCGTGGATGAGGTCATCACCTTCAAGCCGCTGAGCGAGGAGACCCTGCAGGGCATTGCTGCCCTGATGCTGGACGAGTACAAGCCCAGTATGGAGGCTAAGGGCATTGCCTACAGCTATACCCCGGCGGCACTGGCAGCGCTGGTGCGCAAGAGCCAGGGCGGCAAGTTTGGTGCCCGCGACCTGCGCCGCACCATCCGCAAGGCTGTGGAGGACCCCGCCGCTGAAAAGATCATCGACGGCACCCTTGTTTCCGGCTCCACCCTGACCGTGGATGCTGAGAACGATGAGATCGTGCTGAAATAAAGAGCAAACAGAAAGCCGCTGCACAGCGTAACAACTGTGCAGCGGCTTTTGTGGTGTATAAAACCTCTCAGCCGCCTGCGGCGGCAGCTCCCCTGATAGGGGAGCCAAGCCCTGTGGGAGAGGTTACTCCACGCTGACCGGCTCCTCCGGCTTGTTGGCGGTACGGGCGCTCGTGCGGCCCTCGGGAATGATCTCGCCTGCGGCGGTCAGGCTGAGCTTGGCCAGGGTCGGGCCGACCAGCTCGTACACCAGCACCGAGAAGAGCACCACGTTGCGCACCATGTGGCCGTCAGAAAGCTCGGCAGCCTCGGCGGCCATGCCCAGCGCCACACCGGCCTGCGGCAGCAGGGTGATGCCCAGATACTTCTGGATCTTCTCGCTGCAGCGAGTGGCCTTGCAGCTGACATAGGAGCCGGAGATCTTGCCCAGAGAGCGGGAAGCGATATAGACGGCACCAATGAGCAGGACCATGGGGTTTGCGAGGATGTTCAGATCCAGCTCCGCGCCGGACAGCACGAAGAACAGGATGTTCACCGGGCTTACCCAGCGGTCCAGGCGGTCCATCAGCTCATCGGAAGTGGGGCAGATGTTGCAGAACACGGTGCCGGTCATCATGCAGACCAGCAGCAGCGAGAAGCTGCAGTGGATGGGGCCGACCTCAAAGCTGACCATGGAAAGGCCCACCGTCAGCAGCACAAAGGCCACCGAAAGGCTCATGCGCTTGGAGCGGGAGTGGAAGTAGATCTCCAGCTGGTTGAGCAGCAGACCGGCCAGCGCGCCCAGACCCAGGCTGAGTATGATCTCCACCAGAGGCTCCAGAAGGATGCTGATGGGGTCGATGCGGCCCTGTTCCAGCGCGTTTGCGATGCCGAAAGAGGCCGAGAAGAGCACCAGACCCACGGCATCGTCAATGGCGACCACCATCAGCAGCAGGCGGGTCAGGGGGCCGCTTGCCTTGTACTGCTTGACCACCATCAGGGTGGCGGCAGGGGCTGTGGCAGAGGCGATGGCACCCAGCGTGATGGCCGATGCCATTGAGATGACATCCGGCCGGGCAAAGTGCAGGGCCACCAGAGCGATATCCACCAGCACGGTAGTGATAACGGCCTGCAGGATGCCCACAGTGACCGCCTGCCTGCCCATTTTCTCCAACGCGCTGAGCCGGAACTCGTTGCCGATGACAAAGGCGATGAAGCCCAGTGCCACCTGTGTGATGATGCCGTAGCTCTCGACCTGTGCAAGGCTCCCGAAGCCGAAGCCCCAGCCGCTCAGGCCCAGCCGACCCAGAAAGAAGGGGCCCAGCAGAAGCCCCGCCACCAGATAGGAGGTGACAGCCGGCAGACGGACCGCTTTCGCTGCACGGGATGCCAACAGGCCTGCAATGAGCGAAAGAGACATGCAGATGAGCAATTGCTCCATAAAATGAGATCCTCCTCAGGAATTAAGATACGTTAAAAAGTATATCTTATCTGAGGAGGAAAAGCAACATTTGTTAATTGAATTTAAAAATCTTCTGTGCAAGGCGGTAACCGCCCAGCACGAGCTTGTCGCCCTTGGGAATCTTCAGGTTGGTCACGCCGCCAAAGCCGTAGCGGATGGAGCGGTAGACCCCGGCACTGGTGTGTGCCTTGAGGTAGGCCCACAGTTCGTTCTCTTTCTGCTTGGCAGCGGCACTGCCGTCCAGCAGAAGGAAGATGTCGCTGATGGCCATCATCATGGAGAGGTAGTGCAGCATATAGCTGCGCAGCTTCTTCTGGCCCTTGAGGGCATCCAGGTCCTGGCAGTCGATCATGTGGCGGGTCACCCGCAGCTGCTGATCCACCCGCTTGACCATCACACTCTCGTTCACGCTCTGGTCGGCCCGGCCGATGAAGTAGCGGTACAGGTCCAGATCCATATAATACATGCTCTTGACAAAGGGCAGGGGCTGGTAGACAAAGATGTTGTCCACATAGAAGGTGTGCTTGGGCAGCACCATGCCGCAGTCCCGCAGCACCTGTGTGCGGTACATCACCGAGTGCATCAGCAGGTTCTGGTCGGGCCGGAAGTGGCCGACATGCGTCCAGTTGAACAGCCGGTTCTGGGGGAACACGTTGGTGTAGCGCACGGTGTGGCTGGTGTTGTCCTCCACATGCTCGTACACATAGTTGCAGATCATCAGATCCGGCGCGGTGCCGCGGGCAACCAGCGTGGTCAGGCGCTCCAGCACCTTCTTCAGGGCGTCGGTGTCCAGCCAGTCGTCGCTGTCCACTACCTTGTAATACAGGCCGGTGGCGTTGCGGATGCCCTGATTCACGCCCTCGCCGTGGCCGCCGTTCTCCTGATGGATGGCCTTGACGATGGTGGGATATTTGGCAGCGTACTCGTCGCAGATGGCGGGGGTGTCATCCTTGGTGGAACCATCGTCCACCAGGATGATCTCGGCCTGCTCCCCGGCGGAGAGCAGGGTCTCGATGCAGTGGCGCATATATGCCGCCGAGTTGTAGCACGGGACGGCGAAGGTGATCAATTTCTGAGCCATACAAAATACTCCTTTGCTCTTTTCCGGCAGATGCACAAGGCAGGAGCCGGGATGGAGATATGTACCCATATTATAGCATTTTTGTGCAGGAAATGCTATCGAACGTGGGAAATGTCAGAGATGTTTTACAATTATCCGGGGAGTTGTGGTATACTGATTGGGTTATAAACCTCTCAGGCCGCTTTGCGTCCAGCTCCCCTGGTAGGGGAGCCAAGACTTGCCTCTCCTACTAGGAGAGGTGGCATTGCGAAGCAATGACGGAGCGGTTTTGTATGGATAGGAGGAACCATGGAAAGTCCGCATAGTATTCTGAAAAAAGTCTTTGGCTACGACAGCTTCCGCCCGGGGCAGGAGGAGATCGTCTCCCGCCTGCTGGCCGGGCAGGATGTGCTGGCCGTGATGCCCACAGGTGCGGGCAAGTCCATCTGCTATCAGGTGCCGGCCCTGCTGCTGCCGGGCATCACCATCGTGGTCTCGCCGCTGGTGAGCCTGATGAAGGATCAGGTGGGGGCGCTGGTACAGGCCGGTGTGGCGGCAGCTTTCCTGAACAACAGCCTGACGGACAACCAGAAGGCCCTGATGCTCCGCCGCGCCCGGGAGGGGTGGTATAAGATCATCTATGTGGCTCCGGAGCGGCTGGAGATGCCGGGCTTCCAGCGGTTTGCGCAGGAGCGGGAGATCAGCATGGTCACGGTGGACGAGGCCCACTGCATCAGCCAGTGGGGACAGGACTTCCGCCCCAGCTACCTGCGCATCAAAGCCTTTGTGGACAGCCTGCCCAGCCGTCCGGTGGTGGGTGCATTCACGGCCACGGCTACCGCCCATGTGCGGGACGACATCCGGGAACAGCTGGCCTTGCAGAAACCCTATGAGGTGACCACCAGCTTTGACCGTCCGAACCTCTATTTTGAGACCCGGCGGGCCCTGCCCAGCCAGAAACCGAAGGAGCTGCTGGATCTTGTGCTGAAAGAGGGCAGCAACGCAGGCATCGTCTACTGCAGCACCACCCGGCAGGTGGATGAGACCGCCCGCCTTCTGCAGAGCAGGGGCATCCGGGCTGCGGCCTACCATGCCAAGCTGGACGCGGATACCCGGCGGCAGAATCAGGACGATTTCCTCTACGACCGGGTGCAGGTCATGGTAGCCACCAATGCCTTCGGCATGGGGGTGGATAAAAAAGATGTCGGCCTTGTCATCCACTATGACATCTCCGACTCTCTGGAGAACTATATACAGGAGGCTGGACGCGCGGGAAGAGACCCACACCTCAGCGCAAAATGCTATGTGCTCTATAGCGACGAGGACTTAGACAAGCACTTCATCCTGCTCAACCAGACGAAGTTGAGCATCAGCGAGATACAACAGGTATGGAAAGCCGTCAAAGACTTTACCAAGCTGCGTCCCAACGTCAGTTGTTCTGCCCTGGAGATAGCCCGACAAGCTGGTTGGGACGACTCGGTATCCGACATAGAAACCCGTGTGCGCACCGCCCTATCCGCGCTCGAACAGAGCGGATACATAGAGCGTGGCAACAACGTTCCGCACGTTTATGCCACAGGTATCACTGTCAAGAACATGGACGAGGCAAGACTGCGGCTCGCCGAATCCCCCCTATTCTCTGAGGAGGAGATGCAGAATGCCATACGCATCATCAAGTCGCTCATCACGCAAAAGTATATAGCCAAGGCACAAGATAGCGAGGCGGAATCCCGCATCGATTACCTCGCCGACATCCTCGGTCTCAGCAAGCGAGACGTCATCTCTTCCGTTGACCGCATGCGCCAGGAAGGCATTCTTGCAAACACACGCGACATCTCAGCCTATCTGCAGGACGTCAGCGACAAGCAGCGCAAGTCTCAGCAGATGCTGGAGAAGTTCGCCAAACTGGAAAGGTACATACTGGAGCATATTCCAGACGAATCGCTGCATATCACATACAAGCAACTCAACAACAATGCCGTAAACGATGGCATCAGCACTTCCACGGAAAAGCAAATACGCACACTGCTATACTTCTTAGTAGTGAAGGGGTATGCACGCAAGAAGGAAGACGGCGCTCGCAGTCTCATCGTAACAAGAGAGAAAGACTTAGAGACCATGATCAAGCGATTTGAAAGACGAGTAGAGGTTTGCCGATTCATTATCGAAAGACTATATAGCCTTGCTGAAGAAAACAAGAAAACTGTAGAGAGCATTCGCAGTTCTTCTGAAGAAAAGGGGGAGACCAGAGAAAGCGCTTTAGGAAAAGCCTCTGGCTCAACAATTTTCGGTCGTCGAACTTCTGAACGATCTGAAATCCAGCAAGCAGTCGCTCTTCTCCAACTTCTCTTCCTTGCAGTTGGAAGACGTGGAGGAAGCCTTGCTCTATCTCTCCAAGATAGGAGCCATGAAGCTGGAGGGAGGATTTCTGGTACTCTACAATGCGATGGCGATTCGCCGCATCAAAGAGTCTCGCCTGCGCTACAAGCAGGAAGACTATCGGATGCTCAATGAATTCTACAAGCAGAAGATTCAGCAGATACACATCGTGGGCGAATATGCCAACCTGATGGTAAGCGATTATAACGCGGCCT
>OHQT01000640.1_pt1 | contig 17348 bp, 29 predicted proteins | sample 1578221 | NCBI WGS metagenome assembly OHQT01 (sample SAMEA3879547, study PRJEB24766) | human gut metagenome | biome: human-associated habitat; feature: feces | place: USA | collected 1985/1987
AGTATTTTTTTATTCATATTTTATTGTATATTTGCAATATATTTATTCATAAGCTATGATACAGGAGTCGAAAAACGGAGGTCTTGAAATGACCGATTATGAAAACGATACGAAGCAAATTGATGAAATGCTCAATGAATGCCGCTCAAAACTCAGCCTGCTAACGAGCGAACAATCTTTACGATTATCTCGTATAGCCATTTCAATAAGTATTGCGGCAATCCTGTTGCAGCTAATACAGATATTGCTATAGCCCATTTTGAGATCAAGTTAGCCTTTATTGCCGCTTTCTTGCTTTTATTATCCAAATCCCTATCATATTCCTCTTTTTCAATTCTCTCCAATTCGTCTTTGCATTCGGCGAGATACGCGTCAACTTGCCCCACGAACAAGATGGAAACACAGCCGTCTCGTTTGTGCGGTTCGATATTTGAGCCTCTTGACAGATTCCCTGCGCATCTGTCCCTTATTCTAAGCTTTATATCGTCCCAATACATTCCGGTGAGTTCCATCCCTTTTTGGTCATACAATATTTTGTGAATCCTCAGATATTCCAATGCGGCAATGAGGGCTTTCAGTTTGTTCTTGTTCATACGAAGCTTAATCGGTGCTTATTTGATGAGTTTATAATATATATTCTCTATTTAGTGAGAGAAAATTCCACTTATATCTTTGATGTTGTCATTGTTTTTAGTAAAATGTTTTTTGCTAATATATTCTTCAAATTTTTCAATGTCTGAACTAAAAGATGATGGTGGCTCCATTTGTAAGCTTAATGCTCTTGCAAATTTTCAAGAAACTCTTGATGGGTTGATCTATGAATTCACCAAGTGTGATACTCGCTCGTTTTCTTAACTTCTCCATTTGGGAATTCCTCTCCTTTTTCAAAGGAATTATCATATAAATATGTATAGATAGAACGTGTCGTTTCGTTTTGAGGTTTAACGCTTGAGATTATATCACAATAAATTTCCTTAGTTTTTGGAAGTATGTAAATGGGATTTTTATGTTCCTTTTCACTTTTTATAATCCTGTTAATAGCATCAATTGAAACATCTATTCTATCTTGTTGCAAGCCATCTGTTATAGCCACATTCAGAGCGTCCATATATCCATCTAATGCATATATTAAATTATTTGATTTTTCCATTCTTGTTGCATTGTCAAAAATATTGCCAAAAGTAGTGTCAGCTTTCAGCTTTTCAATCTTTTCCTTTAGCTGTTTCATTTCGCTATCCAATTCCATACTTTCATTAATATATGAATCAACCTTTTTTCTGTTTTGCTTAATGCCATCTGAGTGTTTTTCTCAGATTCCTCATTTAGCTTTTGGACTTTTTTATTTAATTCGTCCGCTTTCTTCTTGAAATCAATAACGGTGTATATGTTCCAGCCTAACAACACAGTTACCAACAAGGAAAATATTCCAACTATCACACCCAAATAATCGAACCCTAGATTTTCATTCCTCGGATACTCATTACATAAAAGATGCGTGTTAAATCCAATCAGAATAATATTACATATAAAGAATCCTATATTAGCAACTTTCAACCAATTTATTTTCCATATTCTACTATTCATGTTATTAAATTCATTGAATGTCCATCCTGTCATTATTCCAGTGATAAGAATTAGAATGGCAACACAACAGCATTCCATACTTCTACTTATTTAATATCTGTATAACCTTTTCTTTTAATCCCATCTTAATAAACTCGTCTTGCGTTACATCCAGTTCCACGACAACACGCGCAGAAGTTTTCTTTTCAGAACGTAGAACTTCTATTTCATTGCGAAGCCTTTTAATTTCCTGATTTGCTAATTCAAGCTCTTCTTGAATATTAGAAGAAGATGCTTCGCCTTCTTCCTGAAAAAAAGATGTAATAGGAACATTAAATATGGATGCCAATTCACGCAAAACAGAAGTATTTAAGTCCTGCTTAGATAGCATGTCATAAACAGCTTGCTTTGACTTACCTAATTTAATTGCAAGTTCAGGTATTTCAAGTTTTTCTTTACTTGCTAATTGTTTTATTCTCAGACCTATATCCATACAGTAAAGTTTTTATTGATAATTAATTCAAGTTTTTCTTGTTTTATAGTAAAGTTTTTCTTTACTTTGCATTATAAAACTAACAAATAAATCAGATATGAAGAAAGAAACAACGGAAAAGTTACCGATACACCCAACGCTTAGAGCCATGAACGTAGGCGATGTGGTCAAGTTCTCGCTGACACAGTTAGCTGGTGTTCGGTCGAGTGCCGTAACGATAGGCACAATGTACGATAAGAAGTTTTCAACCCACGTAAACAGGGTTGATAAGGTGCTGGAAGTAACAAGAACAAAATAAGGAGGAATGATTATGTATGGTATTTATGTTTTACCAATTTATGATGATAAAAACATCAGCTTTGAAGATTTGATGATGAGATATGCCACATCATTTATGGGTTGTGATTTTGATGTTAATAACCCAATACCGGATGCTTTCATCATGGACGAATATACAGTCGAAAAAACAAAAGAGGCAAGAGATAAACTTATTTCGTTTTTTTCTACCACTATAACTGATGAACAAGCAGAATTGGCATATGAAAGAATGGTGAAAGAATTGGAAGAAGAGGAAAGAGAAATACAATTGAGGAATGGTAGGATAACGACCAGTCTTAAACAGATGTTGATAAAAGCAGAATCATGGATTCCGCCGACCGATAATCATAGAAAACTGAAAGAGTTTGTCATTGAGAACCTCAACAAAAATATTATGTACACTAATGAAAATTATAAAAATGAGATTCCTGATAAATGCAAATGGATTGCGGAGTATAAATGCGGGAAAAAATTGATGGACGATCTTGTTTATAGTCAATTAAGATATGAGATGGATAAGACGTCGAATTCAGAATATACAAAATGGGTTCAGGAACTAAAAAAATCACTTGGAATACAACCTAATGGGATATGTTTCAAAAATGGTAAAATAGTTCCTATGGAAGAAAATGAAGTAATGTAAAGGTAGAATAACCTTATAAAGAAAAGCACGATTATGAAAACATTATTAGAAAGAATCTTCGATCAGTTCGATATAGAGGACAGAGAGGCAAAAGAATATGAGGTTTGCTTGGCTCAACAAAAAGAGAAAGAAATGAATGATGAACTGGTAGAATTAGAGGCCATGAGTGAAGATGAAGCATGTACATTATATAATGTAGATAGTAAGGCTGAGGCTTCACAAGCAATCAAAGAGTATTATCAATATATAGCATAACCCTCAAATACACACGATTATGAAGACAAATTTCAGACACAAAGTTTTTTGTATGGCTTATGAAATGATGAAGGCTACAGGTAAGACATTTGCCGTTTGCCTCTCAAGATCATGGGCTTTATACAGGTTGACAAAGCAGATGCACAAAGGCATAGTAGCTTTCGCTTATGAAAAAGCAGATGGTTCGCTTCGTAAGGCAAAAGGTACATTGAAAGATATTCAGAACTTCATTAAAGGTACAGGCACAGAGAATTACAAGACTGTCAGGTATTTTGATATTGAAGCAAATGGTTTCAGGTCATTTAAGGTAGAGAATTTTATCACTGCCTACTGATATAACAGCCCGTCCGGTCTCGATACCGGGTACAATCCGTAGAAGGTATGGCGGGCACAGATGCACACTTAACCGCGATATAGCGGTCGTGAGATACAGAACATAAGCAGATCCGTTGACGTGTCCGGTGAGAGCGGTTCTTTCGATTGCAAGGGTCTAGAAAAAACAGGTGACGTTATGTGCGTTCAAACAGGCTTTAAGTAGTACGGCCACAATCATAGCCCGTCTGGTCAAGATTCCGGGTACAACCATAGACGGTTGGCGGGCACGAATTAAAATAATAATGTATGAAAAGAGTAGAATTTTCAAGTATTGCACAGCTGATTCTGTTTGTGATAACAGTCTCGTTTGCTGGGCTGACCTTTATAGGCATGTTTTTCAATCCTCTGCATATAGTAACATTTGCTATGTCCGCAGTACTTTCTATCGCAATCTACAAAGAAAAGAATTGGTAATTAATAATATATGGATTATGAAAACAAAAGACGAATTAGAGAAACTGGAAAAAGAAGAGCTGATCTCTATGGTGATGCAGTTACAAAGCAATTATGATCTATGGTATAATTCAGCCCAAAAAGCAGAAAGAAAATTGGAGGCTGTAAAGAATACGATCAGTTCTTTGGTGGTATTCATAGACTAATCGGCAGACGGTCCAAGTCCGGGTTCGATTCCCGGATGCTGACTAATTTAAAAATGAAATATTATGGCAACAATCAGGGAGATAATTTTAGGCGTAAGGCCTGGGAAACCAAAAGCGATTCCTTTGTCTAAGGTGTCGGATGTGGCAGGTTTTCGTACGGAAGCTGGTCGTATCAACAATGAACTAAGGGCAAAAGGTGTGAAAACGAAAGACGCCCGTCCTCCATATACTATTTCCAAGAATGCGAAGATAGGGTATATGTATATTTTAAATAATATGGAGTAATATAATTCGGGTATGGAACTGGATATTTGGCAATTACAGAAAATAATAAAAGCTGCAGCTAAAGAGGCTGTCAGTGAATATGCCATATCGAAAGATCCTACTATAGACGAGGTGACGGAAACTCAGGCTATCCGGTTAGGATTTGGAAGAAAGTGGCTGGCAAATCAGCGTGCCATCGGTGCGTTGACTTGTAGAAGGGCAGGGGTACACAAAAACAGCCCGAAGGTATATTCCTTAAAGAAATTGAAGGAACTAAAAGATGGGATAAATCCTTTATTGAAAAATCTTTTGTGAAATATAAATATATGTAGTTATGTCGTTAATTAAGAAATCAAATGAATTAGTACTTCCGTCAACCGTCAAGATGATGATTTACGGACAAGCTGGTATGGGAAAGACAACCGTAGCTTTAAGTGCACCGAAGCCATTGTTGTTAGATTTTGATAATGGTGTGAAACGTGTAAACATGGCACATTTGGATGGTGTGGACATTGTTCAGGTCAGTTCATGGCAGGATGTACAACAAGTCTTACAAGAGGATCTGTCAGCGTATCAAACGATAGTTGTGGATACCATTGGTAAGATGATGGATTTTATTATCACTTATAAATGTGGTACTCGCCAACCGCAGATAAGAGACTGGGGCGGAATTAATGCAGAGTTTTCTTGGTTGACGCGAACACTTTCATCGTTGAACAAGAACGTGGTATTCGTAGCCCATCGTGATACACGTAAGGAAGGTGACGACACGGTGTTTATTCCTGCTTTACGTGAAAAGTCATATAACTCTATTGTGACTGAGTTGGACTTGCTTGGCTATCTCGAAATGAAAAATGAGAATGGCGTACAGAAAAGAACGATCACATTTGATCCTACATCAAGAAATGACGGAAAGAACACTTGTAATCTTCCTGGACTGATGAATGTTCCAACCATTTTAGATAGGAACGGAAACCCAACTACTAAGAATGATTTTATCACTAGGCTGGTAATCGCACCTTATTTGGGTATGATTCAAAAGAAAAGAGAAGAATCCGCAAAGTATGATAAGGTAATGGCTGAAATTAGAGAGAATATCGAATTAATAACAGATGCCCAGTCTGCAAATGATTTTGCCGGTCGTATCAATGCTTTTGCTCATGTTGGTAGCTCATTGGATAAGGCCCGTTTCCTTTTCTCACAAAAGGTAAAGGATCTAGGATTGGTTTATGATAAAGAGAGTAAGACTTATGCAGACAAAGCAGCCTAAGTTCAAGTTCTATGCAACACTACTTGATAGCTTTACTAGCTATTTGAGAAGTGACGCAATTTGGGATAGGTATTGGGGGTTCTCTGAGAATCCCCCACATACCCTTGAAGAGTTTAAGGAGGAACAATTCCAGAGCCTGATTGATACGATTAACCGTGTGCCGTTCGATAGTGAGGCTGCCGATAAGGGAACAGCTTTCAATGAGGTAATAGACTGCATGATTGAAAATCGCAAGTCTGAAATAGTGCAAGTAGAAAGATTGTTATCCGATATGATGGACGGCAGACAAGCATTAGTAGGACTACGAGCCACTTACAACAACCGCCAGTTCGATTTTCCAATCTCTATTTGCCGCGAGTTCGCAAACTATTATAAGGGTGCTTTGACACAGCAACGGGTTGAGGCTATTCTTCATACATGCTTCGGGGATGTTCTTGTATATGGAGTGATTGACGAACTGATGCCGATGTCTGTCCACGACATCAAGACTACAGGCAGTTATTATGTAGGTAAATTCAAAGACCACTGGCAACACATTGTTTATCCTTATTGCCTCATGCAGAACGGTAGTGATGTGAGACTGTTTGAGTACAATATCACGGACTTCAAGAATACATATACTGAAACATACACTTTCGTGCCTGAACGGGATATACCGATTCTTGTCAATCATTGTGAGGAATTTATCCGGTTCTTGAATGATAACAGAGATTTGATAATCGATAAGAAGATTTTTGCAGAAGATGCCTAATCAGATAACCGGAAGGCTGGTCGCTATCGGCCAGACTCAACAAATTCCATCAAAAAATGGAGGTAACCCATTTCTCAAACGTGAGTTTATTCTTGACGCTACGACTCACGACCCCTATACAGGAGAACGAAGCCAATACGAAAACATTTTACCACTTGAAGTAAGTGGTGACAAATGTACTGAACTTGACCAGTTCAGAATCGGTGATGTGATAACGGTTTCTTTTGCACTGCAGGGCAGGGAATGGACGAATCAGGACGGACATGTAAAACGTATGGTGTCAATCAGGTGCTATAAACTGGAAATTCGTCGATCAGTGTACCAGTCGTTCCCAACACTTGCCCAGCCGGAGGTGATACCGCAACAATTTCCTCCAGGCGTAGATGCAAACGGAGATCTTAAAGATGATTTACCTTTCTAGCCTATGAGTTTATTTAATCTAAAAAATGAATATGATATACCCAAATTCAAAGCGTATGTAAATAAGTTATTCAAAGAAAGGGCAGTTGTGGAAGTAAAGAAAAAACTTCCAAATCGATCGCTTGCCCAAAACAGCTATTTACATCTGCTTTTAGGGTATTTTGGTAGTGAGTACGGTTGCAGCCTCGATGAAGCCAAAATTGACTTCTATAAAAGGACTTGTAACCGTGATTTGTTTGAGAGAAAGACAGTCAACAAGAAAGGAAAAGAAGTAACCTATCTGAGAAGTTCTGCCGAGCTGACAACTGGTGAAATGACCCTTTCGATTGACCGCTTTCGGAACTGGAGTGCGTCTGTGGCCGGAATCTATCTACCGGCAGCTAACGAACAACAGATGCTTATTTATGCACAACAAGAAATAGAACGTAATAACGAATTTATTTGATTATGGACAAATTTCTAGGACAAGACATTCCTGAACAGGAACGCTGGCAGTTCTTGCAGGATAATGCTGATGCAGTGGAAGAAATTGGCTATACCCATAGGTTTACACCAGTAGAGTTAGCGCAAAAGAAAGAATCTTTGGCCGAAGTTTCTATCCAACTTAATGATATAGAATTGGAGAAAAAGGAAGCTATGGAAAATTTCAAAGAACGTATGAAACCCCTCAATGAAGAAAAGCAACAACTTCTTGATCACATCAAGAAAGGCTCTGAGTTTAGACGAGATGAAAAGTGTGCAAAGATTCTCTTTCATGAGGAAAAGATGGCAGGATTTTACAATAAGTTGGGTGAACTAGTTTATAGCCGTCCTATCATGCCACAAGAAATGCAGAAAACAATGTTTAGTATTAATCGTAAAACAGGAACAGAATCATGAGTGAAAATAAGATCAATTTGATTGTGCCGAAAGATTATAACGGTAAATCTATAGAAGTAGTATTGAGAGAAGGCAAAGCCCCTGTAGCTCTTGACCCGAAAGAACCGGAAAAAGTTGTTATTAGTGGAACTATTGATGCCCCTTTCAGATGGTTGGAAAAGCGTGTTGAACTGATTAATCAAAAATCGGCCAACATTATCGTAAATCGTGATAAGATGGGTCTGGCTTTAACCATTGACGAATCCAACTACTATCAGACTAAAATCGGTGGAATCCTACAGCCGTCAAAGGAAATGCAGGAATTCGGCATCAATACCGATAAGAAGTGGGAACCTATCAAACTGTCTCAATTTTTCAAGATGCACCGTGCTTTCTTCAAGGATAAGTCAGAGAACATGATGCTGGTCTCCACTTTGAAGAATTTCAAGGCAAAAGTTAATCAGGACATTGAACGTAGTAAAGAAGAAAACGGTAGCAAAGTAGACAACTATTCTCAGGTAGTTGATTCCAATCTTCCTAAATCATTCAAGTTGAATATTCCTCTTTTCAAAGGATTCGCCTGTGAAGAAATCGAGGTTGAAATCTATGCAGATGTGGATGGTCGTGACGTTTCCCTTTCTTTGGTATCTGCTGGTGCGAATGAGGCCATTGAGGAATACAAGAATAAGGTGATTGACGAACAGCTCAAACACATTAGACTCATTGCTCCAGACATCGTAATTATTGAAGTTTAATCGTAAATGATAATTATATGGAAAATGAATACATACCCGACTGGAAAGTATGGGGATAATCGTAATCGCAGAGATAGTTATTAGTTGTTAGTAACGACCTTCGCCGTCCGTGAGGATATGCGGAGGTTTTTTGGGTATCGTAGATTAAAGGTTAGATCTTTTTACAAAAGAATGGAATGCAGGTTCGAATCCTGACGGTACCACAAACTAAAATATAAAATTATGCCATATTACATAAAGCGTAAACCTAAAAAGAAAAAAGAGAATCCCTTGCCTCTATTTGATAGTGCAGGTATTAAGGTTAAGAAGAAGCCGGATCTGGTGGCCAAACTCGATAAAGTTTTCAGCCGCTATATCCGGCTTCGCGATTGTATGCCCAACGGATGCTTCCGTTGTATCTCATGTGGTCAGATAAAGCCGTTCGAACAAGCTGATTGCGGCCACTTTCATTCGCGTCGCCACATGGCTACACGTTTCGATGAGGACAATGCCCACGCAGAGTGCCGGGCTTGTAACCGATTCAGTGCTGATCATCTGATACGCTATGAAGCGAATCTGAAAGCAAAAATCGGTCAGATGCGGTTTGATAAATTGGCGTGGAAAGCCAGTCAGCCAAAGAAATGGACTGATTTTGAATTAATAGAACTCACAAAGTATTATAAGGCTTTGGAAGATAAACTGAGTAAGGAGAAAGGCTTATGAGTTACATATTGCGAGATTACCAACAGAAAGCCAGTGATGCCGCAGTCAGCTTCTTTGCCAACAAGATGAAGAAATCAAACGCTATTATGGTATTGCCGACAGGGGCAGGGAAGAGCCTTGTTATAGCCGACATAGCCAGTCGCCTTGATGGACACACGTTGGTATTCCAGCCTTCGAAAGAAATCTTGGAGCAAAACTACCTGAAATTATGCTCGTATGGTATTATGGACTGTTCCATATATTCAGCTTCGTTCGGTCGGAAAGACATCTCAAGGATCACGTTCGCCACGATAGGGAGCGTGAGAAACCATCCGGAACTCTTTCTGCATTTCAAGAACATCATTATTGATGAATGCCACTTAGTCAATCCGAAGGAAGGTATGTATAAAGAGTTTCTTTCAATGCTTAAATGCAAGGTGCTTGGACTGACAGCCACACCTTACCGACTTTCCTCGAGCCGGGATTTCGGGAGCATGTTGAAATTCATCACCCGGACCCGGCCGTGTGTTTTTTCTGAGGTTATTTATCAGGTTCAGATTTCAACCCTGCTAGATATGGGTTACCTCTCGAGGTTGAATTACTATCCGATGAATCCTGTCGGATGGAATGAGCTAAACCTGAAGGTTAATACCACGGGTGCCGACTATACCGATAAGTCTGTAGTCAAGGAATATGAACGTATCGATTTTTACGGTTTTCTTGTCAGTATAGTTCGGCGATTACTCAATCCCAAGGTTGGTGGTAAGCGTAAAGGTATATTGGTATTCACAAGGTTTTTGAAAGAAGCCGAAAGGCTCACGATGTCTATACCAGGAACAGCCATTGTTTCTGGTGAAACGCCTAAGTCAACACGTGAAATGATATTAAGGCAGTTCAAGTCTGGAGAGATCCCAGTGGTGGCCAATGTTGGCGTACTTACTACCGGATTTGATTATCCAGAGTTGGATACGATTGTCATGGCTCGTCCAACGATGTCGCTCGCCTTATGGTATCAGATCGTGGGTCGTGCCATCCGTCCCCATCCAAATAAGGAAGCAGGGTGGATCGTTGATCTATGTGGTAATATCAGACGGTTTGGTGAGATCAAGGACTTACGGCTGGTGGATGGTGGAAACGGCAAATGGGCTGTATATTCGAAGGGCCGTCAATTGACAAACGTAAGATTCTAATGATATGGACATTCTGAATATAATTCGTCGTTTGCAAGATAAACGGCGGACAGATAAGATAACTCCTGACCATGTACCAGATGTGGAATTGATGAGTACAATCAGTAAAGAAGCCAAAAAAGAACTGAATGAGCTATACTCGTCTGGAAAAATAGGAGTTTGTAAGACGCTGAATGGTAAAGCGGTATTTGTGAAGGAATAATATGGAAAAAGGATTTATTAAACTGTCCCGGTCATTCTTCGATAACAAGATATGGCAGGCCGCCCGGGCATTTAGTGAATGCGAAGCGTGGCTTGACTTGATACAGTCAGCACGATTTGAGGCATCACCGACAACGTCGCGCATCGGGTGTTATGAAGTGACATGGGGAAGAGGGCAATATCCTGCATCCAACAGATTCCTGGCAAAGAAATGGGGGCGGTCTGAACAATGGGTGAAATCATTCTTGGGTAAGCTGAAACGGGAAAATATGATCGTTACGGATAATAGTCAGGGAGTGAACGTAATCACACTGATTAATTATTCAAAATATAATGGTGATACAATAGAAAATAACCCAGCTGATAACTCACTAAATAACCCACTTAAAGAAGTTAATTATAATGAGTTACAAAGATTGGTAACCCACTTAGTAACCCAGCAAATAACCCAGTTGAGAAATGAGCAACCCACCTCTAACCCAAATAATAAGAAAGAAGAAGAATATAATAATAACTATTCTTTACGAAGTTCTAACGAACTTCTTTGCGGGACTTTGCAGTCCCACGAGGAAAAAATCGACTACCGGAACCTCGTTTCTTTTTTCAATGACACCACCAAAGGGGTGTTTGGTAATATCCGATACCCGCTTTCAGACAAGCGGAAAGGAATGATCAACGCCCGTATAAAAGAGCATGGCAAAAGGGCATTCGTTGAGATGATCCAAAAGGCTTATGAAAGCGATTTTCTCAAAGGGCAAAACTCAAGGAATTTCACGGCCACGTTCGATTGGCTAATAAAACCAACAAATTTTGAAAAAGTAATCTCTGGTAATTATGACAACAAAAATAGCCGAAATTTTGTCTCTGGCACAGATGGAGACGAAGACTTCATGCGAAATATCGCTGAGGGAATCGCCAGGGGCAATTATGAAAAACAGCAACGGGGAGATGTCGGTTAGCCTGTACAACGGCCGTTCTGCTGATCCAAACGAAATTGCTGTTGGTATGAAACGCCTAAAGGTTGCATTTCCAAAAATGGATAATGCATTCTTTAATCTTCTTGCAGAGCGCGTGATGGACAATGGCTTTTCATCAGAAAGATTGAAACATGCCATTAATCATGTACTGGACAATTTCCAGTATAAGGAATTGAATATTTCAGATATTATCCGGTTTGACAAGCGGGTAAGGTTGTATTCCTATAACGAGGCTAGCTGTATGGTAACGGAAGGAAAAGCTGCTTTTTCCGACTTCTCCAAACGTGAAATAGACGGAACTGTTTATTTGATATTGAAAACCGATTTAATCTAAAAACGAAATGATCAACTTAAAGACAGAACGTAAACCTTTCGGGGCTGACAGTAGGTTTGAGTATGTAGCCTTATATTGTAATGATCAGATAGAGAACATGGTACTGGACTTGGAACCTCTCATATCTGATATGCCTTATTTTAGGCATAAGGTAAAGAATCTTTTCAACAAGATGAAAAGGGAAGTAAGATCGTACTCGCTTGGTCGTAGGCGGCATACAGAAATAAGCGAGTCAGAGTTCGCGGACTTGATGATCGAGATGGAAGAACAATATAAAAAGCATATCGACATACTGGTGTTCAGCATATCCAATAGTTTACTGAAGGGTGAGGTGATAGGAGACAATAACATGATTCTATCTTCGCTACTTGCGATGGGTATGATGACGCAGGTGGGACATTGTACACGTGACTTTTTCGTCAAAGCTATACAGAGCCGGTACGGAATACAGTACACTTGTGACTCTTTGGATTATCTGTATATGGATAAGTTTAACCACCACCTGATCAAACTATGCAACGAGTTGGCGACAAAAGTATTCGGAATAGATGATCGTATATACCAAGGTAAAGTGACGGAAGCTTTCAACGCATTTATTGTGAAGATATTGGGGGAAGGAGAGTTTGAAAGAGTAATAGAAAATGCAGGAATAAGATGTGAAAATGAATAAGTTGAATTATGAAAAGCATCGTTCGTATCTGGTTGACCGTATCCAGTTCAACGAATCTATCAGATGTCATAGAGTTGCTGAAAAGTACAAACGAATGTTGAATGAATTGGATAAGGAGTACGAAAATGAAAATAAAGGAGTTTGACGAAAAAGTACGTATCGGCTCGGAAGTCGTGTTCAAGGGAAAGATATGCCATGTGAGAGATCTCAACCGGAAGACGCATGAGGCATCCCTTGGAAGAGCCGAACTGTGGGTTCGCTGCTCTGAGTTCGAGTTATACACCGGCGGTGAAGTACCGTGCTATGTAGAAGAAAAAGATCCGCCTGTCAAGACAGGTAGACCCAAAAAGCCGGTCATAGCCATATTCAAAAGCGGCAGGACTTCCGTATTCGATTCGATAGATAAAGCATCAGAAGTGTTGAACATATCCATACACATGATCAACAGGGTACTTTACGGGAAAGCAAAATACGCTAAAGGCATTCGCTTCCAGAGAGTATAATGGACGAGTTAAGTCTGAATGGAAAACTTGATATTAAATGATTTTATGATTAGATTACTTTATATTGATTTGTTTTGTGGTGCAGGAGGAACAAGTACGGGTGTAGAGGATGCGAGATATGCAGGAGAAGAATGTGCAAAGGTAATAGCTTGTGTCAATCATGATGCTAATGCTATTGCCAGTCACATGGCAAACCATCCAGAAGCTTTGCACTTCACAGAGGATATAAGAACAATGGAGCTTTCACCACTAGTAGCTCACGTAAGAGATATGAAGGAAATTTACCCTGGAGCACTGATAGTATTGTGGGCATCACTTGAGTGTACTAACTTCTCAAAGGCAAAAGGAGGCCAACCACGAGATGCGGATAGCCGAACTTTAGCTGAACATTTATTCCGGTATATTGAAGAGATAGCCCCGGATTACATCCAGATAGAGAATGTTGAGGAATTTATGTCATGGGGAGATATGGATGAATACGGTAAGCCTTTGAGCAAAGATAGAGGACGTTGTTATGAACTATGGAAAAGAAATGTAATGAAGTATGGCTATAACTTTGATTGGCGTATTCTGAACGCAGCTAATTATGGAGCCTATACCACACGAAAACGATTCTTCGGAATCTTTGCAAAGTATGGATTACCTATTGTTTTTCCTGAGCCTACTCATTGCAAGGAAGGAAAGACCGATATGTTCGGAAGGTTGGAGAAGTGGAAACCAGTCAAAGAGGTACTTGATTTTTCTGACGAGGGTGAAAGTATTTTTAGTCGGAAGAAACCACTGGCTGAAAAGACCCTTGAGCGTATATACGCTGGGTTGATCAAGTTTGTTGCTGGTGGAAAGGCCGCTTTCATATCCAGATACAATACGGAAAGATCTCAATACACGGTGAGCTCTGTCAATGATCATTGTGGTGTACTGGCCGCAGACAGCTGCTTCCCCAAAGTACGGGTCTCTTTTCTATCCAAACAATTCAGCGGCCAACCCAATTGCAAGAATATATCAGTGGATGGTCCAGACGGAACGATCACCTGCAAAGATCATCATGCATTTGTTTCGGCCTACTACGGAAATGGCCATAACCATTCAGTTGAACTTCCTGCACCGACGGTTACGACAAAGGACAGGTTTGCATTGATTAACTCTGTTTTCATAGATAACCAATACGGTACTGGGAAACCGACATCCATTGAGCAGCCAGTTGGTACAGTAACCACGGTGCCAAAGTTCAATATGGTAGGCTACAAACCATGGATAATGAATACGGCTTTCTCCAATGTAGGAAGCAGCATAGAGCAACCTTCGCAAGTAATCACAGCTAACCGCAAATGGCACTACCTTATGAATCCTCAGTTTGCCAGTGCCGGAGGATCTGTGAACAACCCATGTTTCACACTTATAGCTCGAATGGACAAAATGCCGCCTTATCTGGTAGAGGTTGAAGGAGGTATCGGCATACAGGTCGCACCTGATGACAGCCCGATGACCGTCAAGATTAAGGAATTTATGGCTCTCTATGGAATAATAGACATCAAGATGCGTATGCTTCGGATAGCAGAACTCAAGAAGATAATGGGTTTCCCTGAAGACTATGTACTGATTGGGCCACAGTCAGACCAGAAGAAGTTTATCGGTAACGCCGTGGAGGTGAACATGGCCCGCGTACTTTGTGAGGCTATCTGTAAGGAGATTATAAGAAAAAGAAAGGTTGCGTGATATGGAAAAATTGAAAGTCTATTACGGATGGGCCAGAATTGGAAATGTCCGTAAAAAGTGTGCTTTGTCTGTCATGTTTGAGAACGAGATACTGGGCTGCAGAAGTGACCGTGGGCAAAGATGCCTAAGGACAATTCAGGACACTGTATTCGAACGGTATCAGACGGAAGCGGAAGAAAAGGAAGGTCGGAAGCAGACCGGAAAGGAAAACGTGCGCAAGTTGAAAAGTTCAAAGAATGGCAGGGTAATAGCATTCCATTAACCGAGGAAACCAAGCAGAGAAGATTCAAGGAAGACTTTGAAGCATATATCAAAGGAAGTGTAGAAGAAGAACTGGCCGACGCCTGTATCCGGCTGTTAGATTTGGCAGGATTGAGAAATGTAGATTTAGGTGAAGTCACTCTTGATGAATTGAAATGTTCAGAAGGATTTTTTGACTGGACTTTTACGGAATCCATTTATTCGATTGTTTCCGATATGACAAATCAAGGTTATATTGAGATACATTCATTTGAAAGCCATCTACGAGTATCATTAATGGTAGTCATGAGTTTCTGCGTGAAGAAAAACATTGATATACTTTGGCACATTGAGCAAAAGATGAGGTACAATGAACTCCGGACATATAAGCACGGAGGCAAGACGTATTAAAAAAAGAAGGAGCCAGCCCACACGATTACAAGCCGACTCCTCACACACGATTATGATGCAAATATACTATTTCCATTTTAAATCATTGTGTTATGACAAAAGAATTTTCATCTATTGTGGAGTTAAAGGCTATCAGAGAACAAAAATCCAGATTATCAGAACGTGAACAGGAATTATCGGCACCTATGCTAACTGATTTTGCATTGATTCCAGAAATATATTCTTGGTTCAAAGAAATACTTTCCCAATCGGACTGTCCTCCAAATTTTGAGAGTGTCACCCAACGGAAGAAATTCCTTTTTATCGTACTATTCTTGTTTGCACCCAGTGTGTTGGCTGGTGGTCGTCTACCAAATGGTATCCGGGCGGAGATTGCCGGCGTATTCCCGGATGTTTCGCCATGTGTAATCTCAAATAATATCGCTGATGTCTCCTTTATCTACCGGCAGTATAAAGATTTCCGGCAGGATATAGAATTTATTTACAATCAGGTTTTAGAACGGTTGAAGATAAAAGGAGTGATCAAGTAACCCTATCCTGGAAGGTTCGGGACATTTTGTGAAACGTTTTACTAATTGTTTGTTATCAGCTTGAGCGATTTTAGGCCAAGAATCACCATGTGGGTAATTTTGTATCTAAGAGACAATAACAGCTATCCTCACGGCTGAAAAGTATAGACCCTGCCATTGGTAAGAAGTGAGGAGCTTGCCTTTGGTGGGGTAATTTTTTAATCTAAGATTTACTGAGATATGAAAACGAACCAAGAAATGGTAAGACAAATGGGAAATTTAGAAGTTATCCAACGTACCGTTGACGGATATTTCAATGCCACTAAGCTTGTAAAGTTGTGGAATGAGCAAAACTCCTCTAACAAAGAATTGAAGAAATATTTTGAAAATGAATCAACTAAGGAGTTGATTTCAACTATTGTAGAGAAAGAAAATTTAAATAGGCAAAATTCTCCCTATTTAACTTCACGTGGAAAATGTGGTGGTACTTGGGTTCATCCCGTTTTATTCATTGATCTGGCAATGTGGCTGAATGCGTCATTCAAGTATGATGTAATCAAGTTCGTTTCTGATCAGATGATTCGTTATCGGAACGATGCTGGGGATGCTTATAAAGAACTCTCATCTGCTATTATGAAAATCGTTCCCAAAGATTTTATGCCTAAAGCCATGCAAAAGGTCGGTGAAGCCTTGAACTGGGTTATCTTTAATAGCCATGAAAAGATGCTGCGCAACAAGCATGGAGAGGAACATAAACAACGTGAACTTTGGCAGCTCGAAAAGAAAGTTGCAGATCTGATCAATGAAGGTTTTTTGACCGACTATGGAAGCCTTATCGGATATCTAAGACTTCAATACCAAAAAAGGAATTATCCAAAAGTTTTTGTTAATGCTTGATGGAGAAGAAAATAAAGCCGGAGCGTTATGCTTCCGGCTTTTCTAAATCAATAACTTCAACGTTATCTACCTGCTGTCCGGCGGTAATCCGACACCGGTGGATGCAACAGCCGGTAAGACAGATCTGCTTGTTACATGGCTGTACAAACTGACCGTTGATAAGAACTACTACAACTTAGGTGCAGTAATTGGTATTATGACGTTCATTGTTCTTGCGATCGTTGCGCTGGTAACATATCGTAATACCGCATCCTACAAAGATGAGGAGGGATTCATGTAATGAGCAGTGCAAAAGTAAGCAAACGCCCTATGACCGCTGGCCGGGCAAAGAAAATTGCAAAAAATTCATTGGTACATATAATCCTTGCCATCCTGGTAGTGATCTGGTTATTCCCGATTTTCTGGATTATCATGACAAGTTTACGAGGGGAAAGTGGTGCATATACCGCATACTT
>OHQT01000647.1_pt1 | contig 17216 bp, 13 predicted proteins | sample 1578221 | NCBI WGS metagenome assembly OHQT01 (sample SAMEA3879547, study PRJEB24766) | human gut metagenome | biome: human-associated habitat; feature: feces | place: USA | collected 1985/1987
CGACGGCTGCGGTGTACCTGTTGCAGATAATAGACGCCAATGTCTTCTCGTACATGCACGGCTTCGAGGTCAACGACGACATCTCGATGAAGGTAGGCCCGGCCGTCATGCTTCCTGACAACCAGCTTGCCTCGGCAGGCCTTGCCGGTGGAAACGTCGGGGTCGGACTGAGGCTTGGAATCAACTTCTGACGATGATACGGAAACCCTCTATACTGCTGTTAATGCTGCTGCTCCTGCCTGCCATGGATGCGGCCGCACAGAACCGGCCTACCCGAAAGGCGCTGCTCGCGGAAAATGAAGTGCTCCGCTTCAGCCTGGACTCGCTGCAGACCCTGCTCGACAGCCTTGAAAGCAGGCGCAGCCACGAAGACAGCCTGCTGATGAGCCTGTATGTCGGAAACGAACCGGAGGCGGAGGAGCCCGAGTTCGACTACACGCCCGAGGTGGCCGACAGTCTGCTGCAGCTGTGGTACCGCAGCTATGCCATAAGCGATTTCGACGCGGTGCACGAATATGACATGGATTCCGTGCGCTTCACCTCCGACGTCAGCGACGAGGAGATGATCCGCCGCCTTGCGGACATGAACTCCTTCATCTCGCTGCCCTTCAACGACAATGTCAAGAACTACATCATACTCTATTCCGAGAAGATGAAGGAGCGCATGGGCAGGATCCTCGGGCTCAGCCAGTACTATTTCCCCGTCTTCGAGGACATACTGAGCAAGTATTCCCTGCCGCTCGAGCTCAAGTACATGGCTATCGTGGAATCCATGCTCAACCCTACGGCGACATCGCGTGCCGGGGCCAAGGGAATATGGCAGTTCATGTATGCCACCGGACGCAGCTACGGACTCGAGATCACCTCGTATGTCGACGAGCGGATGGATGTTGAGAAGTCCATGGACGCGGCGGCGAGGTACCTTGCCGACGCCTACAGGATATTCGGCGACTGGGCGCTCGCGATGAGCTCCTACAACTGCGGCGCGGGCAATGTCTCCAAGGCCATAAGGAGGGCGGGGGGCAGCATGGACTACTGGGACATATATCCCTACCTGCCCCGTGAGACGAGGGGCTATGTACCCGCGTTCGTCGGAGTCATGTACGCGATGACATATCACCAGGAATACGGCATAGAGCCGCAGGACGTGGGCATGCCGGCTGCGACCGACACCTTCGAGATAAGGAAGAACCTGCATTTCAGGCAGATAAGCGATGTGGTGGGCGTTCCGATCGAAGAAATCGAGACTCTCAATCCGCAGTATTTCAACGATATAATCCCAGGCGACAACCACAGCTATATACTCCGCCTTCCTTCCAGCTGGACCGGGGCATTCCTGGCGGCGGAGCCTGACTCGCTGTATGGCTACAAGAGGGACTCTCTGCTGAGCTCCAGGGTGATAAGGGACGTGCAGAACTCCGGCAGGAAGGCTTCTCAGGGCCGCATAGCCTACCGTGTGAGGAGCGGGGACTATCTCGGCAAGATAGCCGGCCGCTACGGGGTCAGCGTCAGCCAGCTGAAGAGGTGGAACAACCTGCGCTCGTCCAACATACGCGCAGGGCAGACTCTCTATATCTACGGAGCATCTCCCAAGGCCGCCGCGGCAGCCGCAGCCTCGCAGCAGTCATCGTCGTCAGGCTCCGGCAGGACATACACCATAGGGTCTTACTACACGGTCAAGTCGGGCGACTCCCTCTACAATATCGCCAAGCTCTATCCCGGAGTGAGCGCCGAGAACATCAAGGAGGCGAACGGACTCAAGAGCGACAGGATACGTCCCGGACAGGAGCTGAAGATCCCTCTACCGTAACCCGGGAGTGGCGGGCCTGCGCAGCCCGGGCCGCGTCAGCCGAGGATTTTCCTTATAAGCGCGAAAAACCTGTAGGGAGGGTACCTGAAAGGCAGGTCGAGCCGTTTCGGGGACTCCAGCACCGTCTTCCTGTGCGAGAATGCGAGGAAGCTGTCCCTGCCGTGGTAGCAGCCCATGCCTGATTCCCCTGTGCCGCCGAAAGGCACGCTGCCGGCGGCAATATGCATTATGGTGTCGTTGATACACATGCCTCCGCAGCGTATGGTCTGTGCCAGATGCCTGCTCCGAAGGCCCGAAATAGTACAGCGCGAGCGGCGAGGGACGCGAGACTATGAATTCCCGGGCATCCCCGAGCGAGCTGAACTCCAGCAGCGGCAGCACAGGACCGAAGATCTCCTCCTGCATCACCGGTGCGTCCGGACCGGACGGAACCACCAGCGCAGGCTCTATGAAGAGCGAATCCCGGCAGCACCTTCCGCCGTACAGGACTTCGGACGAGTCTATATATGATTTTACTCTGTCGAAGGCTTCTGTACTTACCATCCTGGAGTAGTGGCCGCAGGCCTGGAGGTCGGGGCCGTACAGTCTGTCCAGCGCCCTGCCGAATTCCTCGACGAACTCCTCCCTGCGCGAGCTGTGTATCATCAGGTAGTCAGGCGCGATGCAGGTCTGGCCTGCGTTCAGGCTCTTGCCCCAGGCTATCTTCCTCGCGGCCGTCCTGATGTCGGCTCCGGCGTCGACTATGCATGGACTCTTGCCCCCGAGTTCCAGGACTACCGGGGTGAGCTGGCGCGCTGCCGCCTCCATTACGACCCTGCCCGTGGAGGGGCTGCCGGTGAAGAATATGATATCGAACTTTTGGCTGAGCAGTTCCGTGTTCACGTCCCTGTGACCGCCGAAGACCGCGACATATTCGGGAGGGAAGGTGTCGGAAACCAGTTTCTCCAGCACTGCCGCTACCGTCGGGACGGCAGGGGAGGTCTTGAGCACGGCAGTGCATCCTGCGGATATCGCTCCTACGAGGGGATTGAGCAGCAGCTGCACCGGATAGTTCCAGGGGGCTATTATCAGCGCGCATCCGAGAGGTTCGCACATGACTTTCGCGCCCGAGGGCGCAACCGCGGCGGACGGCAGGTGCCGTTCGGGTTTCATCCAGGAGCGCAGCTGCCTCAGATGTGTGCGTATCTCGCTCCTGACGATGCCCGTTTCTGTGAGGTAGGCCTCCTGGCGGGACTTGTGCAGGTCTTTCCACAGCGCGGCATAGAGCTCGTCCTCATATATGTCCAGCGCGTCGAGCAGCCTGCGCAGCATGGCTTCCCTGAAGCCGCGGCGCAGCGTGGCTCCGCTCAGGAAAAAGCTCCTCTGTGCCTCTATGGTCTCGGGAATGTCCATGGCTTGCGCAGCTTTATTTCTTGCCGTAGTATTTCGGCCAGCAGCCCTGCAGATAGGACTTCAGGGTGTCTTCGTGGCGGTTCGGCTGAGGCTCGTAGAAGACCTTGGAGCGCAGCTTGTCGGGCATGAACTCCTGGTCGGCGAAATGTCCCGGGTAGTCGTGCGCGTAGCGGTAGCCGTCGGCATAGCCGAGCTCCTCCATGAGCTTGGTAGGGGCGTTGCGCAGGTGCAGCGGTACCGAGGCCGTGCTGTCGCTCCTCGCTTCCTGCAGTGCGGCGTCTATCGCAAGGTATGCGGAGTTGCTCTTGGGAGAGGATGCCAGGTATATCGCGCATTCCGACAGGGGAATCCGCGCTTCGGGCATGCCTATGCCGTGCACGATACGGAAGGTGGCCTCCGCGAGCAGCAGGGCGTTGGGATTGGCGAGTCCTATGTCCTCGGCGGCGAGTATGCACAGCCTCCTGGCGATGAACAGCGGATCCTCGCCTCCGTCGAGCATGCGGGCCATCCAGTATACGGCGGCATTGGGATCCGATCCCCTGACGCTCTTGATGAAGGCGGAGATAAGGTCGTAGTGCATCTCTCCGTCCTTGTCGTATATGGCGACACCCTGCTGAAGGCATTCCGTCACGGTACTGTTGTCGATTATGACCTTGTCTTTCGACGCCTGCGAGTCGGCGACGAGCTCCAGGATGTTGAGCAGCTTCCTGCCGTCCCCTCCGCTCTGGCGGAACAGGGCTCCGGTCTGCCGCACCTCTATGTCGCGCTTCGACAGAAGCTCGTCGGTGCTTATAGCGCGGCGCAGCAGGGTGTCGAGGTCGTCGGCGTCGAGGCTCTTGAGCACGAACACCTGGCATCTCGACAGCAGAGGGCTGATGACCTCGAACGAGGGGTTTTCGGTCGTGGCGCCCACGAGCACCACGGTTCCGGCCTCCACTGCCCCGAGCAGGGCGTCCTGCTGGGCCTTGTTGAAGCGGTGGATCTCGTCTATGAAGAGTACCGGCGCCCCGGACTGGCTGAACAGGGAGCTCGACCTGGCCTTGTCTATGACCTCGCGCACGTCCTTCACTCCGGCGCTTACTGCGGAGAGGGTGTAGAACTCCCTTTCGAGCGTAGTGGATATGATGCGGGCGAGGGTCGTCTTGCCGACACCGGGCGGCCCCCAGAGTATGAACGACGAGAGGTTGCCGGAATCTATCATCCTGCGCAGCACGCAGCCTTCGCCTATGAGGTGTCTCTGCCCGACATATTCGGACAGCGACTTGGGCCGCATGCGCTCCGGGAGCGGCGGCAGGACTCTGGTCTGGATTTCCGGCATCTGCCTGCTAGTATTTCAGTTCCTTGATGTACGAGCGCCTTCTCTTCTTGCATTCCGGGTCGTACGCCTTGAACTGGTTCTGGTTCTTGAGGTTGGTCTCGAGTATCGCATTGGTCTCGGCCCATTTCATCCCTGCCCTGGTGAATCTCTTGAACAGGTCGACCATAACGAGCGAGTTGAGCCCCGTGTTCTGGTATTCGGGCTTGACTCCCACGAGAAGCATCTCGACTCCCTCCTCGCGTCTGATGAACAGCGAGCGGAGCAGGTACCACCATCCGAAGGGGAAGAGCTTTCCCCTGGACTTCTGGAGGGCCCTCGCTATCGAGGGCATGGTGATTCCGAACGCGACTATCTCGTTGTCCTCGTTCCTCTCCACGACGCTGACGAAGCTGAGGTCGAGTATCGTGAGGTAGAAGCCGAGGTACTTGTCGGCCATGTTGTCGGGAAGGACGGTGAAGTTGTACAGGTCCTTGTAGCATTCGTTGATGAGCTTGAATATCTTGTGCCCGTAGTCTTCCTCCTTAATTATCTTGCGCGTGAGCCTGCGCACATGGACTCCGGCCCTCTCGCTGATTATCGCCGAGACCCTCTCCACCTTGTCGGGAAGCTTCTCGGGGATGTGTATCTTGTACTCTATCCAGTCGGCGTCCTTGCGGAATCCCAGGTCTTCTATGTGCTTGACATAGTAGGGGTGGTTGTATATGAGCGCCATGGTGCTGAGCTCGTCGTATCCTTCGATCAACAGTCCCTCTGGGTCGAAGTCCGTGAATCCGAGCGGCCCCACGACCGATTCCATGCCTTTCTCGCGTCCGAACTCCTCGACCTTGGCCATAAGGGCGGACGATACCTCCGTGTCGTCTATGAAGTCGTACCAGCCGAAGCGCACTTCCTTGTGGTTCCACTGGCTGTTCGCCAGGTTGTTGACTATGGCGGCGACCCTTCCTGCGGGCTTACCGTCCTTATATGCGAGGTACAGCCTGGATTCACAGAACTCCTGGGCGGCGCCTTTCTTCTGGTCGAGTGTGTCCATCTGGTCGAACACGAGCGGCGGTACGTAACAGGGATTGTCTTTGTAGAGCAGTTCAGGGAAATTCACGAACTTGCGCAGTTCTCTGCGGGTTCTCACTTCTTTAATTTCTACTGACATTCGGTTAGGATTTTTAGTATCTTCCATGCGAAGGTACAACTTTGTAGGATAAAATCAAAGTTTTGGCTATCTTCGTCCCTATGAGGAGTCTGGTGTACATACTGTGCGCGTTCGTGCTTCTGTTTGCCGCATGCCTGCAGACCGGTGCCAGGGAAATACGCACCGGAGCCCTTTTCTCTCCCGACGGCCTCGGGATGTCGCTGCAGTTCGACAACGACTGGGGCGACGAGATCCGCTGCGTCAACATCTATGCCGACATGTACGGCGTATACTCCGGCAGGACTTCCGAGGCGGGGTTCGTCGCCAGCTATACGCACAGCTACATCCTCAAGGTCTACGACTTCGAATATTCCCGGCTTTCGATGTACGCCGGCGCCGGCTTCCTCGGAGGCTATGTGCACGACTACGAGTCGGGAATGTTCAGCACTACCGACCGGACCCTCCGCAACGGGAGGGGACTGGTGGCCGCCCTGGCGTGCGACCTGGGCCTCGCGTTCGACTTCGACCGCAGGGTCACGGTCGACCTGAGCCTCTGCCTTGCGCCCGGCCTGCATTTCCGGCGCGACGCGGACAGCGGCACGACCATAATATCGGCATACAGGCGCGGGTTCATCTCGGCGCTGCTGCCGAGGCTCTGCATCTATTACAGGTTCTGACACATGAGACGCTTCCGCATCATACATTCAGGAAGGCCTCTTGCCGCCGCCGTGCTGGTGCCGCTGCTTCTCGCGGCGTTCCCTGTGAAGCTCAGCGCGCGCCTGGGCGACACCCCGTTCGCGAGCCGCCTTTCCCTGGGCATAGAGCTGGGCTATTCGCAGGGGCTGTTCTATCACCACGGATTCAACATCCTCAGCCACGACGGATACCGGCTGCACAGTTCCGAGAGCGGTTTCAGGTCCGGATCCAACGGATACGCGCTGGTCACGCTCGGCTACGAGCTCTCGCGCCGGAGCGTGGTTGCCGTCAATGCCGGATACAAGGGCGTCTCGCGCGACGAGCGCTTCTTCCCGCTCGGCCTCAGGTACTCGTTCTTCCCTTCCGGCGTGGAGCATGACGGGTTCTTCTCCTGCGCGGACGCCTCCCTGGGGTTCAGTTCGCGCCTGGGCATGCGCACGAGGCTCGGCTATATGGCGATGATAGGCGAGGGCTACAGGTTCAAGCTGTCGCCTGCCGCCAGCCTTGACTTCATACTTAGCGCGGGCTGTGCATTCGACAGTCCGGAGATTCCCGATCCGGAAGGCCCCGGATATGTTTCAGAGCATAACATCCTGAGCAACTTCGCAGGATATTATGCCCTGAACTTCTCGATTGCGCTAAGCTTCTAGAACAGTTCCTTCACCAGGGAGATCAGCCTGTCGGCTTCGATGTCGGGGCCGACTATGAGGTCGGGCTCCTTGACCTTGTAGCCGTGGCTCATGGCGCCGAGCGTGCCGCCTCCTGTGCAGTTGAGCATCACGTATTCGTCCTTCTTGACCTTGCCCGAGTGCACTGCCTGTATCAGCGCTCCGACGGCGGCGCAGGCAGCGGGAAGCAGGTCGTATCCCTCGAGGTTGCGGAACAGCAGCATGCTGTAGAGCAGATCGTCGTTGGAGCATACGAAAGTATCGCCCTTGCTGGCGCTGAGTACGTCGAAGAGTCCTCCGGCAAGCGAATAGGGCGGCTTGCGGTTGGCGAGCACCTTCGCGAGTATCATCTCGGCGTTGCGGCGTCCCTGCTCGGGAGAAAGGTCCACGAGCTCCCTCGAACCGGCCTTCCACGAGTCGTACATCAGCGAGAACGGGCTGTTCTGGGCCACATAGACCCTCATCTTGTTCTTGCCGAAGTCGCCTGTCTGGGCGAGTCTCTCGGCGTTCTCCCATGCCGCGATCGCCCCGGTGCCGGAGCCTACGGCCTGGAAGTAGGCGTCGGGAATATGGTGCGTGAACTCCGCGAAGCTGAGCACGGTCGTTCCCATTCCGTCGCGCCTTGCGACATTCTTGGCACCTCCCTCGAGGAAGAACATGGAGTCCTGCGCGAGTTTCTCGCCGACGGTTATGGCGTCGTAGTAGTCGCAGCCGTGGGGAACGGCCACGAGCTTTACGCAGTCCCTCAGGCGCCTCTTGAACCACAGGTCGTGCTTGCTGTCCTCAGGTATGCATATCACCACGGGGATGAAGTTGTCGGAGCATACCTGTGCGAATGCCCTCGCCGTGTTGCCGGCGGACTGCACTATGAGCACCTTGTCCTCGCGCCTTTCCATCTTTGCGAGCACGGTGTATGCCTCGGTCTCCTTGAAGGAGCAGGTCTGCATCTCCGCGCCTATCTCGGGATTGTAGCCTGAGAAGGTGATGAACAGGTTCTCCAGGCCGAGATGCGCCGCGAGGCCCTCGGACTTGTAGGTGACGGGGGCGCATGACTTGCGCAGTATCCTCTTTATGGGCATCCAGTCGGCATAGCGGTATATGCCGGGAAGACGGTCCCTGGGGGTGAACTTCTTGTTCTCATAGACTGCCCTGAGCAGTGATGCGGGGCCGCCGTGCGGATCGGAAAGGGTCCAGCCTTCGTCGTCGAAGACCCTGCCCGTAGCCACGTTCATCAGCTTGTACTTCGTTGGAGAGAATCTCATCTTGTTATGTAGTTTTGTCTATTGTCCTTCCCTTAGGGTGAGCCTGCAGACATTCTCGACATGCTGCGTGTGCGGGAACATGTCCACCGGCTGCACGTCGGTTATCCTGTACATCCCGCTCAGCGCCTGCAGGTCGCGCGCCTGCGAGGCGGGGTTGCAGCTGACATATACTATCCTCTGCGGAGCGGCCTGCATTATGGTCTTTATCACGTCGGGGTGCATCCCTGCGCGCGGAGGGTCGGTGATTATGACATCCGGCCTGCCGTGCTCCGCTATGAACGCGGGTGTGAGTACGTCCTTCATGTCGCCTGCGAAGAAGCTGCAGTTGGTGATTCCGTTGCCTGCGGCGTTCGTCTTCGCGTCCTCGATAGCCTCGGGCACATATTCCACTCCGATGACTTTGGCGGCTCTGGAACTTACGAACTGGGCTATCGTGCCCGTACCGGTGTAGAGGTCGTATACCGTCTCGGTGCCGGTGAGCGAGGCGAACTCGCGTGCGGTGCGGTAGAGCTTCAGCGCCTGGGCGTTGTTGGTCTGGTAGAACGACTTGGGACCTATCTTGAAGCGCAGGCCCTCCATGGTCTCGTAGATTGCCTCTTCGCCGCGGTAGAGTATGCATTCGCGGTCGGCGATGCTGTCGTTGAGCTTGTCGTTTATGACATAGTAGAGCGATGTAATCTGCGGGAAACGCTGCGCGACCGCGTCGAGCATCGTCTCACGGCCGTCGAAGTCGGCGGCGAAGCATACTATCAGCATCACCTGTCCGTCGTCGGTGGTGCGCACGAACATGTTGCGGAAGATGCCGCGGTTCTCCCTTATGTTATAGAAAGGTATGCCGTGGCCTACCGCATATTCCCTGATGAAGAGGCGTATGTCGTTGGAGGGGTCTCTCTGCAGGTAGCATTTATGGATGTCGAGCACCTTGTCGAAGAACTTGCCCACATGGAAGCCGAGCCCCTGCCTACGGTCTGCGGGGATGTTCCCGAAGGCTTCGGCTGGAGTTTGGATTGGAGGTTCAGTGGCAGTGTCGCCGGTAAGGGCTCTGGCAGTGCCGTCGACAGGTGTTCCGGCAGTGTCGGGACCGGAGGTAGTTTCGGCTGTGGTTTCGCCGGGGAGGATCCAGCGCTTGTCCGAGGCGGTGAACTCCAGCTTGTTGCGGTAGAACTCGGTCTTGTCGGACGGGATGATGGGGCTGATTTCGGGGAGTTCGAGATGCCCAATGCGCGAGAGCTGGTCGAAGACCTGCCTCTGCTTGGCCTCCAGTTGCATACGGTAGGGGAGCAGTTGCCAGCGGCAGCCTCCGCAGACACCGAAATGTTCGCAGAAAGGCTCCAGCCGGTCGGGCGAGGGCTCCACCAGGCGCACTATGCGACCTTCGAGGTAGTTCTTTTTCTTCACCGTAACCCTGACATCGACGACATCCCCCGGCACGGCGTATTCTATGAACACGACCTGCCCCTCCGAGGTGTGCGCGATGCATTTGCCCTCCGCGGCAACGCTCTGCACGGTCAGGTTTTCAAGTATTGTCTCTTTCTTCGCTCTTGACATCCTTTGGCTCTTGACATTATTCTGCCCGGCATTGCCGGGAAAGGCGCAGAATGGTGCAAATTTACAATTTGTTTGGGAAATGGCGCAAGATTATGACTCAAATCTTGTCAGGAAATCCTTTGTCTCCAGAATGAACTTCCGGGTATCTTCCTCCATATCCGCAATGCATCGGCCGGAGTCCATCGCAGTCACGAAGTCGTTTGTGCAGAAGGGCTTTGCAAATATCAGACTGCCAGTCTCTATCATTGAGACTATTGTTGCGACTTTGATGAGCAATTCAGTATCTTCGTGAATGTATGGAGCGATCAAAGACATATATTTTGCTCCGATCCTTGTGCTGTCGCTGTTGCCGAGCGAGACTTCCCTGATATATTGGGCTACCGTATTCCGTGTCAACCCGTATGTATCTATGATATGCCTGATCTTCATATTATATTCGGAGACGGCCCTTGCCTGCTGCTTTCTGTAGCCGGCGATCAACTCAAGCAGCGATGAATTAAAGCTGCCTGTTGTTTCAAAATACAATAACTCGTTTTCTTTTGCCTCTATTGGAATAGAGAAGTCCAGTTCCAGTAGTTTTTCCAAGAATTCCCGCCGCAGATTGTTTATCGACAATAGCAGAACCCCCTCATATTCAATTGTAATAAATCCGGTAAGCTGCAGTACGCGGAATACCGCATCACCATAATCGTTGAAGCATGAACTTTGTTTGCTTGCACGGCCATGACAGGAATCCACTTCACTGTAGTGCTCCAGAATATATGCGTAGACATCATCCTGGGTAGCAAATGTATTGGCGGTGATTATGTCTACAAAATCATCTACATTGCCGTCATCCGAAAAAAGGGAAAGCAGAAACTGGTTGTATGACAATCTGTGTCCCGACCGGTTGACTCTGTCGATTACATTCAGGATGAATTTGAAATAATTGAAATCGTTTAATACCCTACGGTATGGAGATTTACGCCAGAATCTCATGCATTGTAGGGCAAAAGCTTCCGAAAGCGTTATTTGATTTGCGAGCAGTGCCTTGGCGACAGGGGATATCCTGAATATCTCGTTGTACTGGGAATATATGAAACCGAATTCGGAAAGTGTCTTCAGATATCGTGTGAAGGCAGCCTGATAGCCGGTAGGAAAACCCCATTCATTATTATGGGTCCGTGTCTTTACATATTGTCGTATTTCCTCCTCCGAGGCATTGTCTATATCGATATCCCTGCTCGTTGTCACTTTGTCAATATACAGTTGTGCATAGATATTGAGAATGGCCCTGTCGTCAAGTCTGACTCCCTCGAACTTCGAGAATGTCTGCAAGATTCCTTCAAGGCGTTCGGGATTTCTCACCGCGACCTCAAGGGCCATCTGCTTGTAGTATCTTTTGCCGTGCCTTACTTTAGCCATAATATTCAATAATTTGTAACGAGTACTTCTTCAAAATCCTTTATCGTATTGTCATGAAAACTGATATAATTGCTTTTGATTTTATGCACATTATACCTATCCGACCATTGAAGGAATTTTTCGTTGGTCCGCCCTTTATAGCGGATCACGTTGGATATGGCGAACTTGCAATCTAACTGATCCAGAATATCCAGCAAGGCTGTATCGGTTGCCTCGTCCCACAGCTTATTGTATTCGCTGAATGTAATAAGGTACGGAGGGTCAAGATAGATGAAGTCATTTTCCTGGAAGTCTATATTTTTCAGGAAGACCCTGAAATCCTGTGAAGACCATGAAATGCGTTTGTCGCGCATTATCCTGAAATAGTTTTTCAGTGCCGTTTCTGTCTTTATATTGAAGTCGACATTTCCGACGGGGAGGTTGAACTCACCTTTCTTGTTGAACCGCAGAATCCTGTTGAATCCGTAAATTAAAAGCACATACAGGACAAGTGTCGGGTGGTCCTTGCCGGAATTGTAAAGATGCCTTAGCCTTGTGTAGGAGTCTTTATTGTATTTTGCATAATAAGTCTTTACATATTTCGTCTTTAATTCTTGGGGGACGATGTCGTTCCTGACAGAGCAAGAAAGGCCGGCTGAATCTATCAGATGATAGATTTCTTCGAAGAAGCGTTTCTCATCATTCGCGTAGCGGCAGAGCATCTGATGAATCTCGATGACTTTTTCATTGATGTCATTGAGCAAGTAGGTATCTGCCGTTACATTCATGCTAACGGAACCGCCTCCGACGAAAGGTTCTATGAAGCGGTGAATCTTGTCCGGGAACAGCCCCGACAGCTCAGGCATCAGTTTGTATTTGTCCCCGACATAAAAGAGCGGCGAACGGTATATTGCGGCATTCATTTTTTCTGCGTTATGAAGATGAGTTCCTTATGGTCGTCGAGGCTTGTCTTTCCGGCATTGAAGAACCTGTATGATTTGTCAAACACCTTGGTTTTCCCGACTGTCTCAAGAATGGCCTGCAGCTGGTCAAGCCCTATCTTGTTTTCAGAGGAACTGCTTTTGGAATTATAGGTATTGTTGTATGATACCACAATATAACGGGCGGAGATGCTCTCTACCAGATCACGGAATGTCTCTGCCGCCTTGACGGAGCAGTATAGGCTCATATTCTCCGGTGCAGGTTTCAAGGCTGCACCGTACAGTTTGGGTTTGTCCCATTTGACCAGAGTCTCGTAAAGATGGTAGAAGCGGCAGTATTGACGTGAATTGTACGGTGGATCTATGTACACCACATCGCAGTTCACTGTCTTTGCCAACTTGTTCGAATCTTCTCTGTAGATATCCACATTGTCGTACGAAGCTGCATCGATAGGGCGCAGTATGAGTTTCTGCGGCTTTATCGGTTTTTTGATGTAGGCCTCGAAATGTCCTACCGTATTGGCAAGCTTGTCTATGTTGTAAATTAAAGTTGCCAGCAGTATGTCGTATTCCTTTTCCGTTATCTCCTGCTTGTGCTTTTCAATGTGATCTCTGATAAACCCTATGCATTTCGATACATTGTAATCATAATACTTGCCGCCGAAATTTATAGAGAAGTAATTGTCGTCCAATGTGTCGGGATCGAGTGAATTGTAGTAGGTCAAATATTTGTCTATAACGCTCTTGTCCCATTTGCCGGCTCCGAAGAATGCCTTATAGATCACATTGTTGGAGTACAGGAAGTCATTGACGATGACTTTGGAATACTTTTGCAGTGCCTTGTTCGCAATTACTCCTGTCCCCGAAAAGATATCGCAGAAACTGCTTACATCCTTTGTCTCTTCGTCAATAATGGACATTATCCACTCAGACAGCTTGGCCTTGCTCCCGATATATCTCCTGCTTTCAAGTCTGACAGGTGCGTTGAACAGTTCGGAGCATTTTTGAAGATAACTGTCGCCGAGTTGCAGTTTCTCGCCTGCAACTCTCAATGCTTCAGTTGCAATATCCGGATGCTCTACGGTCGAAAGAATCCTGTCGCTTTCCCACTGAATCAGTAATTTCTTTTCGTCTACCTGATATACACGGGCGAGCCTGTTGATTTGCTCGACAGTCGGAAGCCGCTTGCCTGTCTCGATCCTGCTCAAAAGTGTAGCTTCGATTCCAGATGCCTCTTGTGCATTGCAGAGCTGCATACCGCTTTCTTCTCTTAAGACACGCAATATCTGACCGATAGCATACATTTTCATGTTTTTAAATTTGACAGAGTCGTGCAAATTTAAGAAAAACTTTTATGCCTGCAAGTAAGGTGTGGTGAGATTTTCATGATTCAAGTGCCTGAGCCAATCCGCGCCGGGATATCCATTCCGGCAGAATAGCCCGGCTGCGGCAGGGACGAATCAAAAGTATGTTTTATGAATTTTATCCGGTCTGTCTCTTGGAGAGAGAGGTAATTTCTGCCACAAATATAGGTATTTCCGCAACATAAGAAACTTTAATCTTAATAATTTTTTATCCCGGCCGTAAAAATATCTTATAAAGTTCCTCCGTGTGCATGTCCATATACGGCTTCATGACCCTCCGGCACGGCCGGCGGCGCATCATGCACCTCTCTCGATAAGAGAATAAAATCCCGGTTAAACTGATTGAAAGGAAAGAGTCCGGTACAATACCGAACTCCTTACAATATCGGATTGGTGCGGTTCCGTCTTTTTTATATTGATACCGGTTCCACGTGTAATCCGTAGCGGTGAATAAACCTATATAGATTTAATTATCAACCTGTTGGCCTTATCTATCTCGCAATTATCGATTGATGCCAGGTAGATCTGCGTGGTGGCTTCGGAGTCGTGGCCCATGCCGTCGCTGATTACCGACAGGGGAATGTGCCTGCTCCGTGCGATGCTTGCCCAGGTGTGGCGCGCAACATACATCGACAGGGGAGCGGCGAGTCCTGCCGCCGTGCCTATCGCCTTGAGGTTCCTGTTGATCCTGTGGCTTGCCTGTACATATTGCCTGCGTCCTTCGGAAGGGTCGGTGATGATTGGCAGCAGGAATGCCGATTCGGCAGTAGCTTCGTGGCGTTCGAGTATCTCCTGCATGCACGGCTCCCAGCGTATCTGCAGCAGCTGGCCGGTTTTCCTTCTCCGATAGGAGAGTGTACCGTTCTTCAGGTCGGTTTTACGCAGGTAGGCCATGTCTACGAACGACATCCCTCTGGTGTAGAACGAGAAAAGGAACATGTCCCTTGCAAATGCGAGCGGACCGTCTTCGGGCAGCTGCATGTCCCTGATGCGTCGGAGCGCCTGCTGCGGAATCGCACGCTTCGCGGTCCTGGCGACGCCCGTGTAAACGCCTCTGAATGGATTGTTCTGTGTTGTAAGTCCTTGATTTACTGCGCGATTGTATACGGCCCTGAGTATGCGCATGTAGAATGACGATGTGTTCGGGGCGAGCCCGCGCCTCCTGATGAGATACGCTTCGTATGCAGCCGTCAGGTCGGTGTCGAGTTCGCTGAAACTCAGCCTCGGCCGTCCTACGAACCGTCTGAAGCTCTTGAGAGCGCTCATGTAGGTCTCGGCAGTCCTTTGCTTTTCCAGCCTTTCGAGTCTTGCCGCAACGGACTCCATGAATGAAAAGAACGAGTCCTCATGTCTTGTTTTCATAACCTTGGATTTTTATGTTGAACAAAAATTAACCCGTCTCCGTAGCAGGAGGCGGGCGAGGACTAAATTAATCATAATGAGAGTGATAGCCTATACTGACGAAGGATATTGAAATACGTATTGGTTAACATAATATAAATTGTGTAACAAAAACCAGTTCTTTGACATGTCTGTTTTTAATTACGAGACGGGCATAAAAAAACCAGACTGACCGTCTTGGCCAGCCTGGGTATCGTCCATGTGGATTTCAGATCCACATTCTTGTGCGGCGGATTATTTCACTGTCTTCGCCTGACGAAGTCCGGATGCTGCGGCATTGCTGTTGAATACCTTTGCAGAGTTGTCGGGCGAAACGAACTTAGCAGCCATGCTCTTGTTGTCGACTGACGAAGTGCCGGTGTCTGCGGCCTTGGTCATAGTCACAGGGAACAAGGGAGCGGCGGTCGCATACGAAAGATAATATCCATCCCAATCTCCGGTCAGGAATGTGACGTATTCCATGGTGATCACATCAAAGGTGCCCTCTTCTCCTTCTAACTCGAGGGAGTTGCCGACCACGGTGGCCGTGGAAGCGTCTGCCATTACAGCCATTGCGGGTGCATAGTCGCCCGTTACAACACTCTGGATGGGATTGCCTTCTTCGTCTACTTTGCCTGTGTCAATAATGCCGTACAGACCCAGCGTACCCTGTCCGTATTCTCCGGTGTCAATGAGGCCGAGGTCTCCGCATACGAAGAGCAGCGCTCCGCTCGCCTCGTCGTACTGTGCAGTGATCGGGGGCATTCCATCTGAAATTTTGAACTGCCAGCCGGCTACCGAGTATGACAGGTTGGGAACCAATTCTGTGATTTCCAAGGTGTTGGCGACTCCGTCGCTGCCTACGGCGTTCCATGTTCCGATCCACTTGCTGTACTCCTCGGACGCAGTTTCGCGCTCGTCGGGAACGAACAGTTCGGACATGGCGTAGTAACCGGTAGAGTTTCCGTCGGTATCCATTCCGAAGATAATCGCATAGTACTCGACTCCGGCCTCAAGGGCGCCGCTCTTGAGATACAGGTCGCCTGAGCCTGAGAAGAGCACGTCTTCCCAAGTATATCCGGCTCCGAACATGGCCGCAATCTCCATCATCGATTCCTCGTTGGAGATAGTCCTTTCAATATATGCCTCGATGTCTGAGCCGTCAATCTCGTCGAAGTCCGCCTTGGAAATATATCCGGGATAGTACAAGTCGCCTGCTGAGACACCGCTCACGGTGATGACGTCATATACGCCTTGTGCAGGGTCGGTAAGCAGTCCGCCGTAGCTTACGCTCCATTCGGGATGCTCATAGTAGGCTGCGCCCGATGCCTGCTCTATGGTGAACTCGACATTCGTGGCTCCGGGATAGGACACGGTGACGGTCAGGCTCCTCGCTGCCTCGGTACGGTTCATGTCGACGTTGAAGCTGATGCTTGACTTGGACCACTCGACATCGCTCACCCAGGTCGCAGTCTCGTCATAGCTCAGGGTAATCTCGCTTCCTTCCGTCGGATAGGCGATTTCGTAGTCGACGGATCCTGCTCCGCCGGTCGCAGGGATGCTGACTGTGTCGTCGCTCAGCGAGATGCTGGGAGGCGTAATGGTGTTTTTGTTGCAGGCACCTGCCGCAAGCAGCAGCAAGACGGCTCCTGCCACGGAACCTAAAACTTGAGTTCTCATAAGCTTTTAAATTTGTTGTGATTGATTTTTATGCTGGCGTAAATGTAGGAAAAATAAATTAAATAAATTTATTATTCAGCAAAAACTTTATGCAAAAATCTGTCTTTGCTGCATTAAATAATTGATATTAAGGTGCTTGCAGATATATTGAAACTCCCTGCCCTACTGCTGTCCATTGTCCGCATGTGCCATGTATTCTGCAAAACATTGCAATCTGTCAGTTAAAGACATTTTTAACTAACAGATTGTAAGAAAAATTCAGCAAAAATCGCCGGTATGAAAGCAAATTCAGTTAAACAGTCAGGAATAATATCCTATTCGAGGTCCCGTTCCTTCGCAAGCACGGGGTTCCCGTATATTTCCCAGAACACCTGCCTGAGCGCGTCGCGGTCGAGCGAGTATTCCACCTTTGAGAGCTTGCGCTCCGTGTAGGCTCTGAACGCCTCCAGGTCGGCCTTGTCGTATATGCCGTAGTATTTGGAGCAGTTGTTCATCAGGTCGTAGCCCATGTAGTTCGTCTTCCAGAGCTTGTAGCCGCGGATTATGCGCAGGTCGAGCGTGCGGCGTATCGCCTGGTAGCGGTCGTTCTTGTCGCAGGTCGAGGCCATGGCGATCTCGTCTTCGGTGAGCGGCTTGTCTATGGCGAGG
>OHQT01000649.1_pt1 | contig 17159 bp, 14 predicted proteins | sample 1578221 | NCBI WGS metagenome assembly OHQT01 (sample SAMEA3879547, study PRJEB24766) | human gut metagenome | biome: human-associated habitat; feature: feces | place: USA | collected 1985/1987
CGGTACTTGCCCTCAGTTTCGGTGGGTTCTACCCGTATCTCGTCCACGGTCACCTCCCGTCCATGCCGGCCCTCTCGGAACCAGCCCTTGTCCGGGTTGATGTAGGCGAGGTCGTTACCGTCCATCACCACCGTTCCCTTGGGCAGTACCCTTTCTTCAGGCTCTACGTACAGGCCTTCATTGACATATTGCCCTTGCCCGCCTTGCTCTATTTGCCCCACTTGGGAAAGCTGGCGGTCCAAGTCTTCCTTGACCGCCGGATGCAGTTCGATGGCAATCATCTTGTCACTATTCAACATGTCCATTGTGATAGGTGCGGAAAAATCCTCCTTGATGATGCCATTAATGATTTCCAGCCGTTTTTCCACCGGCACATCCTGTGCAGAGTTGTTGGTCAAAGCTGCCAATTCCTCGTCTTTCAGGTCATATTGCAAATCGGCAGAGACGGAGGAAGACTGTATGGTCAGCGTCTTGCGCTCGGAATCTATGAGTATGCCGTGGCTCGCTAAGCATTCCTGCCATTTCTCGTTGGTGAAATAGACGGGGGAAGTGATGAGCGTGTGGTAAGGCTTGGCCGGTTCGGTGGGTCGTGGCCTGGGTTGCAAAGGTGTGATGACCGTTTCCAGTTCCTCCAACACATCCTGTCCGGCTACTGTCGTGGTGGGTTGCCCCTTGTAGTAGAAACCATAACCGCCGCTTTGCAGTTCTCCGGGTTTCATGCGTCCGTCGGGGCGGTTGGGCACTATCGGTGCGCCGGGAAAATAGAGGTTGCCGCCTATGCGCCGCAGGTGGAAGCCGTCCTGCTGCCGGGGTGTCCAGCCGAGAAAACACGCTCCCCATGGGTGGCGGTACATGGGATGCGCCCAACCTGATCGTCCGTATTCACCAGCGCCGATACGGTAGCCGTGTAAGCCCATGGCCACCCGTCCGTTGGCATTCCGTGCGTGTACGAAATCCCTGGGCAGGTCGAAGTCCGCCGCCACAATACTTGCGAAGGTGTTATAGCACTTTCGGTTTGTGTAATTCGTACCCCAGTCGGTCAGTACTTGCAGCTGTTTTTCGGTGATGGGATAGGAAAGCAACGGGGAATCATGTCCTTGCACAATCAGGACAAAACCCTCGCTGCTTCCTGCTATATGCCCCCTCATGCCGTTGCGGGCCAGCAGGTCTCGCATCTCCGGCGGCAGTTCCAAAGGGCGTGGGTTAGTGTTCTTTCGTATGCTCATTTCATATTGTTGTCATGCGGTTATATGCTCATCAGGCATCGCCGTAGGCGAGTGCCGTTTCCATCTCCTCCTGCTTCATGTCGAGGAAGCGCAAGGCGGTGTCGTCGTCCATTGGCAGGTCACGCAGGCGGCAGTACTTTTCGTATTCTGTTCTCCACTCCCTCGAATGGTACCATACATAGTCTTTCCAACCGTACTCACCGCTTTGCACCTTTTCCACGAGGGTCTCTTCCGGATAGTATTCTTCCTTTGCCATGATGCCTTACATTTTGGGAGTGTTGGCGTTCTGCATCCTGCGCTGGCTGCTCCGCTTCAACTCGTTCCACATTTCTTCGGTGTAGTCGTCCTCATGCACATAGTCAAGTCCGCCTTCGCCGTCTGCCACCCAGCAGCCGAAACAGCCGAAGTTATACTTGTCCCACTCGCGTTTCACTTCCTGTTTCCATTGTACGCCGTCACCCACACATACCAAGATGCCGGTCGGCTCGTTCAGGTCAATGCCGATGGTCATCAGGTCGTCGCCCTCAGCCACGGTTAGCGGTTCGCCCACTTGCAGGCAGTTGATTTCCGCATGGGAGAGGTGGAACTCGTCGGCTATGATTTGCAGGTTGCGCCCGATGACGGGCGTGGGTACGGAGAGGATTTGCTTCGTGCCGGAATCGATCTGGTGGAATGCCTGCACGGGATTGTCGTTGTTGTCCTGCATCGGTGCGATGACTGCCTTTCCTTCCAGCAGACGTTGTTTTTGTTCTTCGCTAAAACGCTCCAGCCGGCTTTCTACCAGTACTGGGTAAAACAACACGTCGGCTGTGCCGTCCTCACGCCGCACCAACGAGAAGCGAGTTCTTGCATGGATGGTGTTGCCTTCCGAATCATCCGCACGGATGGGCAAAACGGGTGAGCGGCGGCCTGAAAGGATGGCTTGCAGTACATCCACCGGCAGGTCACCAACCATCTCCCTTGTCAGCCCGAATTGTTCGAGAGTACCATAGGGTACTTCCTCTTCCGAGAATTTGTATCTGTTCATTCGTCCAAATTATAGTTGTTACACTTGGACAAATGTAAGGCGGTAGAATGAAGCCAAGTAAAAGCCGGGAAGAAAAATGCTCAGATTTTGGGTTATTTATAGCTAAAGAGAAAAATCATACTATCAATCATACTCAAAACGAAGAATGGGGCTTCCCGGCATGAACGTGCCTTGGGAAGCCCCATTCGGGTATAAGTGGTTATGTTTACAGGTGCAATTAGGACTTTTCAGTCTTGGTTGCCACATACATTTGGTTTCTGCTAGTTGGGGGGTCGGGGTCTGTCATTGACAGCAAACCTTCCGCAATCAAGGGAGAAATATACACTCGCTTGAAGTTTACCCTGTCTTTCAAATTGAGCAAATTCATTATTTCCAAAAAGTTTTTTGGCTCTTTGCAGAAATCCAATATTAACGCTCTCATCAAGTCCTTCTTGATGGGTTTTCTTGATGGGTCTTTCTTGATGGGGCTTGCCGATGGGTAACGTCAACACCACATAGTCGGGTTGCACTTCCTCGGTCAGCCTTGACTTTATAGACACTCTAAGTCTGATTCGTAGGTCTGATTCCCTATAAAATCTTATAATATGACCATTCTCATTGCAATTCTTCCCTTTATACGCATCTACATATTACTTTTGTGCCATGAAAAAGTCATGGCTATTACTCACTTTATCATTCTGTTGCTTGTCCTTACAAGCACAGTTCCATACCATTGCATATAGCAAGCCACTGTACAAAATGCAGGGAGTGGCCGAGCCTACAGAAACAAAATGCCTCCCCGGAGATGGAGAAGCAGACAAACTTGTTTCCTTTACTTCGATTGCAGGGAAACAGTCAGATGAAATGCGGAGCCATTGGATAGGCTGTTATATGAGCGTGTCTTACCCTTTGAAGAAAATCATAGTCACTTCACCTTTTGGAAGGCGCAAAGATCCTTTTACAGGCAAACGTAGCAACCACAAAGGGTTGGACTTGCGGGCAAACAGCGAGGAGGTCTATGCCATGATGCCTGGCGAGGTCATAAAAGTATCTTCTGATAAGCGTTCTGGCAATTACATTGTCCTCCGTCACGGTGACTACACTGTCAGCTATTGCCATCTTTCAAAGACATTGGCAAAGAAAGGCGCACAGGTCTTACCAGGAGAAGTAGTGGCTATCAGTGGCAACACGGGGCGTAGTACCGGTCCGCACTTGCACATCACCGCCAAATACGGCAAGAAGCACATTGACCCGGCCATCTTGCTTCAGTTGATTAAGGAAACCCGTGAAGAAGCATTGGCACGTCTGACAATCGGCTGAGCTTACTTTCCATTTCCTTTTAAGAACTGCTCGTAGTCATATTCATTCATCCCCGGCTTATAGGTCTTTCCCGACAAGAACATCCTTGCTATCAGGAACGGCCAGAATACGGGTATCAGCCACATGACCGCCCGGTTGATATTTGAATTTCCATGGCTTTTCCTGTTATACCTGCGCCCCGGATGCCTCTCATAATATATTCCAATCGGTATCACAATGTACCGCCACGCTATCAACAATAATCCGGCCCATTCCAACCCGAACAGGCACAACCCGATGACAACCAACCAGAAAGCGGTTGTCTCCGGCGATAGGAAATGCCTTAGCATTTTCCCGCACAATTTCAAAAGAATATAGGCAAAAGCCAGTAATACAATGTACTCCATACCTTTGATTATTAGACTACTAAGTTAAACAATCTTTTCCATTTATGCAAGAAATCCTGCTTGTATTTTACCTTTCTCCTTAAAGATATTTCTGTTGATTTTCTCGCGCAAAATTAAGGCAAATATGACTTGTACCTATCTCGATGAGTGTCACTGATTGATGAAAGGGAGAGAAAGTGCTCGTATAAACGGTTGATGGAACAGATTGAACGTGAGCTACCGACCTCGTGTTAAGCGTTGGTTGTACAATGCAGTAATCCTTTTGATGAAAAGTTCCAGAAAGTAAAAAATATATTATATTTTAATGTATTCAGCAATGAACACTTTATACATGAATGGCCGGATAAAGAAAATGCCACTCCTTGTTCCTGATAACAGGAATAGGGAATGGCATTTAGTTCTTTAATATAGCAGGATTACTTGATCAGTTCTTTGAGGTTTCTCATCAAATTTGCCAGTCGACGTTCGACTTCTGCGTCCGTACATTCGGAAAGAGTTTTTTGCGGGCTGCCTGCAGCTTGATATTTTGACAGCCAACAGTCTTCAAATACGCCACAGGCACTGACCAACAAAGGTATTATTTTTGTGCCGTTATGATTGGCCTTATTGAACAAGGGTGGCAGTTCGTTTCCCATAATATAGTCGGAAGCCATGAATGAAGCGGACACAAGGCAGATGGCTATTGTTGAACGTTCCAACGCTTCTGATATTTCCTTTTCCCATTCATCGCTAGCCTTGAGCCTTTGGTCGTCCCATTCATCAAAATCATAATAGTTTTTCAGCCCCTTCAGGTGTTTCTTCAATTTTTCCAGCCATTTGGCATCATCGTGTGAGTAACTTATAAATATGTGATGAATTCCTGTACCTTTTTTAACGATACTTTCTGCTGCTTTCATGATGGATAGTTTATTATTGTCATATTTATTAATGTCAACGTCTATGTAGCTTAACTGATTTCTCACAGCTTGGTCTATAGAACAATTTTCCAAAGAATTTCCTTTAATTCTCAACACCTTCAACTCCTTGGCTTCCGCTCCTATATGAATGGAGGTTAATTGGTTGTATGTCAAGTCTAACGATTCGATGTTGTGCAGTTTCTTAAAATCCACCGCCGTTAGCCTGTTGTGACCGACTATCAGGCACGTTATAGAAGAGTCATAAAACTGTTTCGGTAAAGCGGTAATGTTATTACAATAAAGATTGAGTGTCCTTAAATTCGGCAGTTTGAACAAGGCACTTTGCAATGTCTTGATCTCGTTTTTAGACAAGTCGATGGTTTTCAACTTCCTTAATTTTAAGATGTCTTTCGGTATGTTCCGTATTTGATTGCCGCTTAGTGTCAGTTTGGTCAAATTCGTATAAAGAAAAATATTTTCGGGAATTTCAGTCAGTCCAAGGTTGGATAAGTTCAGTTTAGTGACCTGTTTTATCGTTTTTCCTGTTATTTCTATTGGATAATCCATGATTTTTTATAATTTTGCAGTGTCGGACTATGGGGGTAGCGACATTAAACAAGCGGATGTTCCGTGCAAATTCAGGAGAAGGTGTACGGATTCATATCTGGTAAGGGCTCATCCAGCGGAAGACCCGTATTTTCCGGTGAGAAACCCTCAACGGGATTGGAGGAAACCTTTTCATTCATCCGCAGCTTCGGCATCCCACTATCATTACATTAATGTAATATTCCGTGTCCTGACTTATTCTCCGTTTTCGGTAGCGACAAGGACACGTTCAGCAAGACAGCCACCTTTAGGGGTGGCTTTTCTTGTGTTGAGCCACGTGCCATGCCTCATGTGGTAAATGCCGTTCTTGGACAGGAGCCGCGTGGATGTATGTTCCTTGCGTATATGCCAATGCCTGCACGGTGGCAGGCTTGTCGGAATTGTAATGCACACGCACGTCATCCTTTGAAAAGCCTGGAGAGGCTTTCGATGCCCGTTTTCAGGTTGTCAGGCATATCTGTTTCGTTTTTTTGGTTATCATATTATTCTCTTTAATGGTTGAATTTAATGCAATAATAACAAATAAAGTGGAGATGTAAAAATAGCATCAGATAAACTTCGGGACTATTTTAAATTCACCGTCTTTGTTATGCCGGGGAAAACAGTCAACAGGGCAGTCCCGTTGCTGTTTATCTCCACATGGGTGTAACGAGGCTCTATCACCACCTTTCCATCCAACATGATGATGCCCCATTGCCGGGGATTGGCTTCCACGGCACAATAGTTGCCCACGGGCTTCTGTATGCTGCGGTAAACAGGCGGGACGATGACTTGGCTGCCTGATTTCAGACCCCATTTCAATCCTGATTGGAACGGAACGGCATTTTGTATTTTGGCCAGCCGCATCTGCTGTTTCTTTTCTTTTTCCCGTTGGTGGTTCTCCCTCATCTTGGCGGCTCTCGCCTCGGCTTCCGCTTTCAGTCGGGACACTGCCATATCAAAATCCTCACCTTGTGTATTCGCGTGCTCGCAGGCGATGTGTTGTTTTTCCCTGCCGTCCATGGCGTGGTAGTAATTTCCCTCTCCGTCCGTAATCACGATGCTGCCGTCTGCCAGTTCTCCGCAGAATCCATAATATTCTTCTTCGTCATCCGCTAAGATGCACACGCTGTCCCGATTGAAGAAAGCGTCCTCACTGTCTATGCTCCTGAACTTACACTCATTCGCCAGACCGTTGTAAATCCGCAGGTAGAAGCCCCGTGGCACCAGGTCAAAGCCGTTTATTCCCAACGGACTTTTATAGACATGTTTCGTGCGGCTGTAATACAGCATTCCGACCCTCAGTACCTCAATCTTCCCGAATTTCAGCACTTCCGGTTTCTGGTTATACAGCCTGGCTGTTTTCAGGTCGATGTAGAATGTATGTCCGGCATTGTCCGTTACGGCAACAACGTCGTCCGGCAGGAATTTCATGTTCCGGTACCGGTCGAGCTTCATCCGTATGTTCCCGTTTCCGTCCACGATGCCTGTTCGGTTGTCATCGAATCCCACAGCAGCCAGATTGCCTTTCACGTCAAATACGGTACGGTATTGTGCTTTGGCTGTGATGGTCTGTCCTTGCTTCAATCCCCAAAGCCCGCTTTGCCTGTCCTTATATGGTTTCAGGGCTTCTGTCTGTGAAGCAGGATTACCAAGCAGGGGAGAATTGCCTTGCAGGTAATCCATCAACTGCCCGTGCGACAGAATTGTTTCCAGTAAGTCCTCCGCATCCAACATCTCGTCTTTAACTTGCCCGGCTGCCATATAAGAAACATTTCTTGCGTTTGTGGCAGGATAGCCTTTACCTGCCAACCGCCCCTCAAACATGGCTTGCCAGTCCCGGTAAGCGGTCGGTAACCCGAACAGACGGTACAGCCCCACGTTGTCTATCAGCATACACGTTTCCTTGCCATCCGTCTTGCGCAGTCCCCGTCCTACTTGCTGTAGGTATTTGGCAAGCGAAAGGGTCGGCCGAGCCATCTGCACGAACTCCACGTCCGGACAATCGAATCCCTCGCTGAACACATCCACGTTCACCAATACCTTTATCTTGCCCTGTCTGAAGTCCTCCACCATTTCCTTACGCAGCTTGGCGGGAGTCTTGCTGTCAATGGCGACAGCATTCATTCCGTGTTCCTTATAATATGAGGTAATATTTCGTGCGTGGCTGATGCTGACGGCATACACGATGCCTTTCTTTCCATGGGCATATTGCCGAACGCTTTCATACAACCGCTCGATACTCGGACGGCGGTTCAGCACCTTGTCCATCTCCTTCACTTGGAAATCCCCGTCCGCACCCCGTTTCTCCAAACCGTCTATCAATCGCTGGTCTTCACTGTTCGAACGTATGGACACATAATCGAAAGGTGAAAGCCATCCTTGTTTGATAAAATCCGCTATTCCGTCCGAAGTTATCAACACCTCAAACAAGTCCGTAAACCCTTTCCGGTTCAACCGGCAAGGCGTGGCGGTCATGCCTAATTTCTTCGCTTCCGGATAGTGCCGCCACAGCTCCTTGTAGGTTCCCGCCAGCGCATGATGGGCTTCGTCTATCACTATCAGACTCGGCCGTTCATCTTTCATGTCATTGAAGTGACGTGAAAGCCACTGGATGGACAATACTTTGACAATACCATCCTTTGGCGTTATGCCGTATCTTGCCACCGTTTCCTCTATCTGTTCAACCAATTCCCTACGGTGGGCTACAATCCAAACGCTTTTGTGTTCTGCCTCCTCCAACCAATCATAAATGACGGATGCAAGCAGGTGTGTCTTGCCTGTTCCAGTTGGCATCTGCACCATGACGCTACAGTGCTGATTCCATTCTGATGCAAGCGACTGCTTTATGTTATGTTGGTAATTGCGGAGCATAACAGGAAGAATTTGTAAGAGTTTAACAACTCACTTGTCCAATTTTGCAGCGGGACTGTTTTTAAAATCTTCAATGGCCTTTATAAAACTCTCTTTATCCCTTGAATTGTAAAATGCACCGATATAATATTTTGACTTATCATTCTTGTCTGTGGTCAGATAATTCTGATAATCGTCAATTATCATTTGATATTTCCGGAAATAGTCTTTTTCAATCACATCCTTACTTATTGTTAGGAACTCATCCCTCAGATTCTTTAACAGCGCATACTTCTCTATTAGTGGCTTAAATTTAGATTTCCCTGTGCCATAAAGGCTATTATAATACAGCCAGACTAATTCAAATCTTGATAAAGTAGCTCTTACAATACTTGTATAATCATATTTTTCTTCGTCATTAAGTGCTTTGTTTTTATCAACAAATTTGATGATCCGATATAAATGCCTGAAATAATGATCGAAAATAGTTATTTCGATTAATTGATTATACGCTTCAGAACCCCTGCTCGTCAAGACGTTCACCATTCCTTCATACCAAGATTTTTCATCGAAAGAAATCTTGCCATCTACGATTTCTCTAAAGCTGAACCATTTGGAAAGCCAAAAATACTCGAAAACATCCCTTCCTCGTTTTTCAATGGTTCTCCAGCCGGTATTTTCTCCGTGATTAGGATTCCTGTCAGGCTCTGTATCTTCGTACCGAAGCTCATTTGTAATCTGTTGTTGAAGCTGCAACATATTAAACAGTGTAGTCTCAAACCGCTGTAAATCTCCAGTCTTCTTTTGATTGTAATAAGTTAAAATAGCTACGAAAAACGCGCCGAATGCAAAAATGCCGCTGACAATACCTCCGATATAATATAATCTGAGTAGCATGTCGGATTCTGTGCTTGGTACATTCTCATAAAGGAATTTAAACAACAGTAAAATGCAACCAACGAATAATAATATGTATGTGATAATCAGTTTCATTCGCACAACCTAACTTCTTTTCTTGATTCTATCCAAATATGCTTTGTAGTCATTTGAATTTGCAAGGGCAAGATACAGTACGACCTTCCAGTAGTTATGCCCATAGCTATTGGCATCCAACATTGCTTTTTGTTTCAAATTGGCCATGAATACATCTATATCTTCATGGTATAAAAAGGTTCCTAAACTATTCTCTATCTCTGGATATTCAGAGATTGCTTTCGTCTTAAACCTTGTCAGTAAATCCAGCTTCTCATAATGCCTGCAAATCAAATCAAACAGTCTAACGTCTACATGATTAACATTATCCAAACGATAGTTGAAGTTCACGACACCTCTTTCATCAAAAGACAAATCCACAAATAGATACTGTGTTTCTGGCAATATGTCATAATAGAAGTTCAAAAACAGAGGATACCCGCTTCTGTCCTTAAAGTTATCACCTTTCTTGGAATTGCATTCAGAACAGCAAGGAATCAGGTTTAAAGCATGCACCGCAAATTCCTCATAAACAGACTTGGGTAGGATATGCTCGGTCGTGTTGGCTGCATTCAAAGTGCAATAAGGACACCTGTTCAGATAAGTTCTGTTATTATGGTCATCTATCCAGTCCCTAATGGTTCTCACTATTTTATTGTCGCTATCAAACATCCCCTCCAACAATGCTTTTTCTTCTTCTGAAAACAAATTAGAGGGCATCAATGTATGCACCTGTTTTTGTGAAAACTTGATACAGTAATTATCATACGCTGATTTCACCTTTTCCTCTATCTGTTTTAATCCATCCTTTCCCTGACCCGTTTTCCGATTAACAGCTGCCTTATAGAGTTCAAAGGCATCCTCATTATAATGGTTGAAGTTAATCATCTGCTTTTATTTCCATTTGTCTTCTTATATACATATAGAGATTCAAACTCATCGGCAACCCCTCAGATTTCAATATTTGTTCTATATCATCCATGCTTTTCCCCTTACGAACAAGTTGACGTATGACATATCCATAATGTTTGTCTATGGTTGAACGTCCGAACACATCTTCCGTGATGGTCGTCAGGTTCTCGCCCAATGTCTCTGTGTTCATAAGTCTGGTTCGACGTTCTTTAGTGATCTTATCCTGTTCCAGCACAATTACGTTTCTTGCAAGAAGTTCCTGCAGGACAACGGCAGAGTGTGTCGCGACAACACAGGCCGAATTGAATTCATTACAGATCTCGAAAAGTATCCGGATAAGTTCTGTTACCGCATTGGCATGGAGATGCACTTCAGGTTCATCAAAGAGGATAAGTGAATTTTCACGGATATGGGCATACAATTCTGTAATGATGGACGTAATCATCGCCTGTCCGCTACTCATTTTACTTATAATCTCATGAAACTTTCTTTTGTCGATATCTCCTCCACTCAGAAAGACATCTTCCAAGAACTCCTTGTCAACCACTTCCGTTAAAGTGCAGTGATAATCGGAAGTTCGAGTTTTATATATTATCTCATCTAAAGAGACTTCCAACCGTTTGTTCTTGTCCTCTTCTGTTATCAGTTCATGATTTCTATTACGCAATCCGCAATAAACAAAGTTGAAGGAGGATTTGTGGGTCAATTCAAAGAGCTTGTCAAAAATGCTGTAAGAAATGGCTATCACTTTTGAAAAGTCTGGAATATTTCCACTCTCAAAAGCCATCTCGTCCCTGTCATGCAATGCTTTGGCAAGAGAATAAAGCACCGACGACTTTCCCGAACCATTCTCGCCTATCAAGGCTTTAATCCTATTGAGATTGTCATTACTATCCAAGTTACCGAAGTTCATGTTCACATTCACCACATTGTCAAAGTACGGCCTTTTGGCGTACAGAGTAAAGTTATATCTGTTACTCATGTCAACGTTTTCCATGATGCCATGCGCATCCCTGAATGCTTTCAATGCATCAGAAAATCTCAGTAAGGACTTTTGAAAGGATATGGTGTGCTGGTACCGGTCGGCTATGGCGGAAAAGTAAGCGGCATCCCGCAAGGCATACAAGATGGCCTTGTAATTATCGGGAAACTGTTCTTTGATTTTTTTGTAGTATTCATCTTCTTGTCCAACAGAGCAGAATTCTTCCGATAGTTCAAAAAAATCTTGTGGAATGGCATCTTTAGTCACAAATTCATTCGCGTGCATAATTTTCACAGGACCTATCTCTATTCCTTTCGCATTCACGCTCTGCTTATAATAGAGTTTGAAACGTGTTTTCCTGCTATAATCATCCCACAAGTCACTGTCAAGCATAAAAGCCGGAAACGAGATTGGGACCTGGTCTACATAGAACTTGATACGGTTTTTGGCAATATCATGGGGCCTTTCATCCACGTTGTTTGCTGTCTCCTCTATCTCATAGACAGGAAGGCCGTTCTCCTCGCCTTGCAATATGTACTTGATACCATCATTTTTTAATAGTGGATTTAGTGTTTCAACATACCGCTCAATTTCTTCTTTTGATATCCTGACATCTTTAGAGACTACTGCATTAAGAAACCTGCGAAACACATCATCGCTTGTATTCAACAAACCAAACCGAGTCAAGAAAGTGTATTCCTCATCCCAATCGTCATTATTCCTCAAATGTTGAACAGCATCACCGTATGCATCCGTAAACCTTGGGTCTTCTGATGTAAGCAGATGAAGATCCCAAATGTTTCCAAGCATATCCACACTATCCGCCTTCCCCCAGATAGAGCCCAGTTTTTGAATAGACTTGAATATTTCAAGCTTCTTTTCTTTATTCATTGGATAATATTCGTGGTTGAAAGTTTGATATAAATCCAATTATAAGGATGATGGCTATATTGTCCATATCAACATTCGGATGTACTTACTTCAAGCTCACCCTGAAATAAACCCCACCGCTAAAATATTTTCCATCGTTCAGTTCCGCCACAAGGTTGCTTCGGTCTTTCCATATGGAATACGTGCCGCCTACGTTGAAGGTACGTGAATCATATTCTGCCATCAGGTTCAAGCCATTCACCGCCTTGCGCCAAAATCCTTCGTCTGGCAGTTTCAATCGGAAATTCACACCGCCTGCAGGACTGTTCTTATGCTCCACTCTCAATCCTCTATCCCAAATGAACGACAGGTGTGCACCTAATGTGCCTATGTTTTCAAAGGTGAAGTGCTTTGTAGCTGCAAGATACCACCGGGTGAACCAGCAGTTTCCTCCGTTGCTGTCTCTACTGCCTATGCCGCCTCCACCGGCGCTCTCATGCGTGCCCAGGTCGTTCGCACCAAACACTATCTGTGGTGTCCATGCTTTCCACCATCCTTTTTCCCACAACCGCAGACGACCATAGAAAGCGCGGTCTCGATTGGAATACTTACCCCAGACACTTTATGTTAATAGGTCGAACCACGCTCTGCGTAGTTGATGGTGCAAGTGTAGCCCTCCTCCAGCCAAGGGAAAATGGTGATGTTCAAGTAATAGTTGCACGTGTATTTTATTTCGTTGCTACTGATGTAGTACAACGGTATAAGATGAAGCGCACGTTACCGCCAACCATAAATGTCCTGTCACGTTGCATCTCGACAGTGAGTGCGTGTGGCAAACCGGTTGTTCCGTACATGATTTTGGCCTTGATTTCTTTTGCCACAAACAAGAATAGGCACAATGCGAAGATGTTTCTTAAAGATGTAAAGTTCATACCATGCAAAAGTTTCAGAGATTTGATAACGATTTCTTTTTCTCTCTTTCAAATGGCATTTTCTCATTGTATTATGACTTTCGATAGCGTTTATTCGTATCTTACGGATTTAATCCTATACTTTTCTACTGATTTGAAGTACCAAGATATACCTTTGTCACTTGCTCGGCAATCTTTTCCCAGTCGTATTTTTTCATGTCGTAATCAATATGTAGCAACGGTTGGCTCGTCACTGTTTCCAGTTTTTTCGCCAATGCATCTACATTACCGACGGGGAAATAATCGCTTTCTGGTAGGCCTACTTCCTTGTTTGCAGGAATGTCACTTACTATAACTTTTACGCCGTAGCTCATAGCTTCAAGCAATGCAATGGGTAGTCCTTCGTGGCTTGACGGCAAGCAATAGCAAAGACAGTTCGTCAACAATGAATGCAGCTTCTTGCCCTTGATAAAGCCAGTAAGGACAACACCGTTCTTTCTCGCCATTTCTTTCAGATTGCGTGAATAGTCATCCTCAAAGTCTGTATCGCCAGCCAGTACAAGTTTTATATCCGTATCAGGATTTTGTTCTTTTGCTTTAACATATGCTTCTATAAGGTGATGGAGGTTCTTTTCAGGCACGAAACGGCACATGCCGAGGATATACTTGCCTTTCTCTATGCCAAGTTTCTTAAAGTATCCAGGATAATCACATACTTCGGGCTGAGACACGCCGTTATAAATCAAATGAACATGGCTTGTACGGTTGTATTTCCGTTTAATCAGGTTACGGATAACATCGGATATGACAATCACCTCATCCGCGAACATGCAACCCATGCGCTCGCCGAGTTTCAGCATCGTTTTTGCGGCAAATCCCCACTTGTCTCGGTCGTAGTCCGGCCCGTGGTGGGTGAACACCACTCTCATGCCCAGCATTTTCGCATACGGGACGAGCAGCGCAGGGCCTATCGCGTGGACGTGCAGGATGTTCGCACCGAGACGTTTCGCCTCGTTGATAGCACGGAACGTATGGATAATCGCCTCGAACGACTTTTTCTTCGGGCTTTCAATGTCAACGAGCTTTACTCCTTTCCATTCCGTCAGGTTATCCCTTACATAGCTCTTTCGGCGTATCACGGTGACATCGAAACCCTTTGCCACTATCCTCGGAAACAGCTCCTCGCAGTGAGTCTCCACGCCGCCCATGATATTCGGGATACCACGGGTGCCGGTTACAACTATCTTCATAAAAACATTCTTGATTTTGAGAACAAATAATTACTTTTGCAAAAAGAAAAACTGAACAAATGAATAAATCATTCACTCATCTTAAAGAAGAGTTACAATACGCAGGCATTATTGCACTTTCCTGTCTTTCTGCTTTGTGGCTTCTCATTACGGGCAGAAAGGTGAAGTAATCATCTTTTTTCAAACCGTTTTACAACAGGCTGCACGATATAATACTTCGTGACGTGTGCAAAGCATACCACACCGAATATTGTCAACAATGAAGTGAAAATATAAAGTAAATTGTTATGGGTAATGTGATTTTCAAGATGGGCTTTTTCCACAACACGGAAAACGAGCATGTGCGAAAGGTATATCTCCATGCTTATCGCGCTGAGGTATCTTGCTACGCGATTGTTCAGCACCTTGTCTTTTGAGCCGATGGCATAGACAAGCCACACGGTGAAGAGCAGCAGTTCGAACACGTAATTTACGAAGCCGTCGTGGATCTCTTCTCTGAAAGCGAAAAAGCAAACCGTAAATACAACCGCTCCAGCAACTGAAAGCCATGTGTAACGCCGTCCGAAATCTGCAATCCTATGTCTGTACATATATGCCAGTCCACCCACTAAAAACAACGGGGCGCAGAACACCATGCAGTGCCTGTCGGGCGCGCCAAAATGCACAAACGACACAAGTACGAATACCAACGCAAGCGCGAAAGAAATCCATGCACGACGTTTGCTGTCAAGCATAAACACGAAGAACGGGAACAGCATATAGAACAAAAATACTACTCCAAGAAACCAACCTACACCTATGACATGGATTTCAGTGTCGGGAGGCAACAGACCGAAACATAGCGTCATGTTTGAGAACACCTCGCATAACGAACCGAGATCAGGCTCAATCATCAAATCTATAATGCACAACAACGCAAAAAACGGCAATATACGCAGGTAACGTTTTCTGTAAAAAGCGTTTGGCGTTATCATACCCTCTTTTATCCGCGTGTAATAACCACAACAGAGTGAGAAGCCGCTCACAACCATGAATAGTAGCGTGAAGTCGGTGAAGAACGGGATAAGCCGCTCTGTAACATAGCCTGCCGACGGCTTCACTACCATATTTGCCTGCACATGCATCAAAAGTATCCCCAGCGCGGCATATGCCCTAAGCCCGTCAAGTGCGCCATAGCGTTCCTTCTTAACATTAATTTGCTCACGGGGGGGAGGGTAATTAACTTATTATTACACATCTTGGTTGCTTTAGTTTTAAACCGCAAAACTTTGCGATCCTATAATATTCAGAACTTTTCCCTCAAATCCCCTTGGCACGGGTCTTGCCCCACGTCGCACCACTTCGGGTCAATACAGGCGGGTTTGCCCTGCATGGAGCGCAGCTTGTTCTCCAACGCCCACTTCATCGGATATTTGATGTACTTGTGCATCACGGGGCTGGCCGTGCCAACCATCCAGCAGTTCTTCGGGCAGCGGCGCACCATCTGGCGGACTTTTTGGGCCTGTTCGCTCTCCCAGATTTCCATGAACGGCTTGTCGTGGATGTTGCCCATGCTCTCCTTCCAATACTTCTCCTCCAGGCCGTTGCAAGGCATCACCTCGCCCCACGGGTCGATGAAGAAATTCACCATGCCGGCCTCGCAGGGCAACATGCGCCGGCCGCCCTCGATGTAGTTGATAAGCCCCATGTTGAACCACGCGCGGAACCAGCTCTTCGGGTGCTTCTCCTTCAGCTGCCACTCTATCAGCTGGCGGAAGTTGCCCGTCACCTCGTCCTTGTTCGTGATTACGTTGTCGCTCTTGTGGAAGTAGTACGAATTGTGGAACGCTGCCGTGGCGAACTCCATGCCGAGCGAAAGTGACAGTTGGTAGAGCGAAAGCATGTCCTTCGAGTTGTGGTTTGACACTGTACAGCCGAAGCCGATGTCCTTCAGTCCCATGTGCTTCAGGGTGAGCAGTGTCCTCAACCCCTTGTCAAATCCACCTGCATGGCCTCGCAGTTCATCGTTCTTTTGGCTAAGCCCTTCTATGGAAATGCGGATACCAATATTCGGAAATTTCTTTGCCAATTCGACAACCCTATCCTCGAACCAGCCTGAGGTGGAGATTACTATTCGTGGGGTATGCTTGTAGCACTCCTCAACTATCTCGGCCAGGTCTTCGCGTATGAACGGCTCTCCGCCCGTAAGGTTGATGAACTTCAGTTGCGGCAGCGTCTTGAGGTCTTCCGCCTTTATCTCCTCCTGCCTGTTTGTCGGGTTCTTCCAGATGTTGCACATTTGGCAGCGCATCGGGCAGCGATACGTCAGGATGATGCTTGCGTCAGTTGGACGCGGAATGTTTGTGTTAGCCATTTTATCTTGTTTCTTTAATATTTAAATCGTTGAGAATAAGACATTTATATGTTTTGGTAATATGCATTGAAGCACATTGTCGATAAAAGGAAAATTCCCTGCTTTCTGATTTGCCGCATATTGCAAGATGAAACGTGCCATTTCGCGGTGCAAAACGTGCCCTTTTGAACGGCAATATACGGCTTTTTGCAAAGTGCCCTTTAACGGCCAAGATAACACTTCATTATTTCTCCATAATAGCTTTCGGCGTTGTACCGTTTCATCGCAGTATCGGCAATGGCCTTATAGTCAAAATCAGCATTGTACATCGCCTTGATTTTTTTCGCGAGGCCGTCTGCGTTGCCGCTCTCAAAAGTCATTCCGTTCACGCCCTCGTCAATCAGTTCCGGTATGCCGCCGATACGGGCGCCAAGTACGGGCGTACCCAAACATTCGGCCTCGATTACCGACAAGGGGTTGTTCTCGTACCATTCGGAAGGTATCACGGTAAACCTCGCTTTCCCTACAATGTCCTTTATGTCATCCCATTGGCGGAAACCAAGAAACTCGACATTCCCCTTTAATTCTTCATTTTTAATTTTTAATTGCTCCAGCAATGGTCCTCCGCCGATGATTTTCAACTTATACGGCAACCGTG
>OHQT01000651.1_pt1 | contig 16981 bp, 15 predicted proteins | sample 1578221 | NCBI WGS metagenome assembly OHQT01 (sample SAMEA3879547, study PRJEB24766) | human gut metagenome | biome: human-associated habitat; feature: feces | place: USA | collected 1985/1987
GCCTCTATTTGGGGTATGTTCTGAAATCCTTATGGACAAGCGCGCAAGAACAGGGCACTTTGCCCTCCGCACGATATGACTGATGGAGCTGGAGCGATGCTGGAGATCATGACAGAACGTTGTTGCCTGCGTCCCATGACGGATGCGGATTTCCCGGCCCTGTGCCGTTACTTGCAGGATGCCGGGGTGATGTATGCCTATGGGCATGCCTTCACTGACAGGGAAGTCTGGGACTGGCTGCGGCGCCAGCAGGCCCGCTATGCGGTGCCGGGATACGGTGCCCTGGCCGTGGAATTGCGGGAGACGGGCGAAATGATCGGGCAGTGCGGCATCACCATGCAGGACTGTGCGGGGGTGACGGCCTGTACCGCTGTGACTGATGGCGAGGCAAACGGATCGGCCCCGGCCGGAGAAGCGACAGGGGCGCATGCTTTGCTCAGCGGGAGCATTGATGCCACGCCCCGGACGTTGCAGGTGCCGGAAGTGGGCTATCTGCTGGCAAAGAGATACTGGCACCACGGATATGCCACAGAATCGGCCCGTGCGTGCATGGAATTCGCTTTTGATGTACTGGGTGTACCGGAAGTCTTTTCGTGCATCAGAGACGATAATATGCCGTCTCTGGCGGTGGCCCGGCGCAACGGCATGGAACTGTGCGGACGCTTCAGCAAGCAGTATTACGGGCAGGACATGGAACACCTGCTCTATGTGGCCCGCAAGGAGAGCTGGAGCCTGTAGGACGGAAGAGAGAGCGGGCCTGCCGTGCAGGCCGGCCACCCTTTCTCACAGGGGCTGCCTGGGCTTTTCCGGATCCCCCGGGTCTCCCGGATACCCAGGGCTCGCGGAAGGGGGATAGGCAGGACGGCACAAGCCTTGCCCTGACGGATTGGTCTCATGGATGACAAAAAAGCTGCCTCACGATGACGTGAGGCAGCTTTTTTGTTTTTCAGGTACCCGCAGACCGTCAAAGGGCTTACATGTCCGCGGCGCGGCGGATGCGGGCCAGGCTGGCGTCCTTGCCCAGGAAGGCCATGATCTCGGGCAGGTGGGGGCCGCCCATGAAGCCCATGAGGGCCGTGCGCAGGGCCGGGGCCACATCCTTGAACTTGAGGCCGTTGCCTTCGATGTAGCCGTGCAGGGCGGCTTCGAGGCCGGGAGCGTCGAAGGGATCGCAGGCGGCAAAGAGGTCGGCCACGGCATTGAGGTGGGCCTTGCTGGCATCGGTCAGGTTCTTGGCGCAGGCCTTTTCGTCATAGGCCAGCTCGTCGGCGCTGACCAGCAGGGGACGGAAGGACTCGGCCAGGGCCTTGAGGTCCCCGGCGCGCTCGCGGAACATGTGACACAGCGCGGCCAGCTTGTCGTCGGCGACATCGGCGGGCAGACCGGCTTTTTCCACGAAGGGGCGCACCAGCCTGGCCAGCTCGTCCAGGGGCATCTCGCGCATGAAGTGGGCGTTGATCCACTCCAGCTTGGCCGGGTCGAAGGCGGCGGCAGCGGGGTTGAGGCTGGTACCGTCGAAGAACTTGATGAGCTCTTCCCGGGTGAAGATCTCCTGGTCGCCGTGGGACCAGCCCAGGCGCACCAGATAGTTTACCAGGGCCTGGGGCAGCAGGCCGTCGTTCTGGTATTCGATGACGGCACGGGCGCCGTGGCGTTTGGAGAGCTTCTGGCGGTCGGGGCCCAGGATCATGGGCACATGGCCGAAGGTGGGCACGGGCAGGCCCAGGGCTTCGTAAATGAGGATCTGGCGGGGGGTGTTGGACACATGGTCATCACCGCGGATGACGTGGGTGATGCCCATCAGGTGGTCGTCCACCACGTTGGCGAAGTTGTAGGTAGGCAGGCCGTCCCGCTTCAGCAGCACCTGGTCGTCCAGCGTCTTGTTCTCCACGGTGATGTCGCCGAAGATGGCGTCGTGGAAGGTGGTGGTGCCCTCCTGGGGGATTTTTTGGCGGATGACGTAGGGCTCGCCCGCGTCCACCCGGGCCTGGGCCTCCTCCAGGCTCAGGGAGCGGCAGGGGTCGGCGGCGCGGTTAAAGTCGCCGGAGTCCTCCTCGCTCTCGGTCTTCTCGCAGAAGCAGTAGTAGGCGTGCCCCTTCTCCACCAGCAGCTGGGCATACTTGCCATAGGTGTCCCGGCGCTCGGTCTGGATATAGGGGGCCACGGGGCCGCCCACATCGGGCCCCTCGTCGTGGGTGAGGCGGCACTCCGCCATGGTGCGGTAGATCACATCGGTGGCACCCTCCACCAGACGACCCTGATCGGTGTCCTCAATACGCAGAATGAACGTGCCGCCTTGAGAGCGGGCGATAAGCCACGTGTACAGAGCGGTGCGTAGGTTGCCGATGTGCATATACCCGGTGGGGGAGGGCGCGAAGCGGGTACGCACCTTACCGCGGGGGATCTTCGCCTCCATCTCGGCGAAATAAGCAGCGTCAGACATAGGGAAACCTCCGTAATCCGTAGGATGATAAAAAATACCCATATATTATATTAGTTTCTGAGAAAATGTCAATGCTTCCGAGCGATTGGCTATCTAAAATCTGATGTGGGATTTTTTTGTTTTAGAGTTTTTGAGAAAGGCGGTTGCTCTAAAGTCTTATGTGGGGTTTTCTCGTTTAGGGCTGTTCGGGGAAAAGCGGTCGCTGTAAAGTTTTATGTGGGATTTCTCAGCAAGGGGAGCTTACACTCAAAATCACAGGCGTCTGCCTGAGATATTTCCTTGAAATGAAAGACCTTATCAAAGTGCTTTTACCGCTCAAAAGAACTTGACGCGCCTTGCCTTACTCTGTATAATATGTATAAATACATATCAATACGCAAAAGAAGGGGCGCGACTATGAGAAGTCAGGTCAAAACAAAAGAGCGCGTTCGGCAACATGGCGAAGTCTTTACCGCAGAGCGGGAAGTAATGGCCATGATGGATTTAGTGAAAGAAGATGCATCTAACATAGATAGCACCTTCTTTGAACCAGCCTGCGGTGATGGAAACTTCCTTGCGGAGATTTTATCGAGGAAGATGCGAAGTGTTTTCAAAGTTGCCTTGTCCAATGATGCAGACTGCGAATACTGGGCTACAAGAGCGTTCTCGACCATTTACGGGGTCGATATCATGCTGGACAATGTGGAGGAAGCGAGAAACCGTCTATTCGACAGTTTTTTCGCTCTCTTTATAAACCGATATAAGCATCAACCAACCTCCATCTGTCAGGACAGTGTGAGGTTTATTCTCAGCCAAAACATTCAATGTGGCGACACTCTGGCTTGCAAGCAGAGCGACGGAAATCCTTTGACAATTACAAAATGGGCTTTTGATGACGGAGGCGGCCTGACTGTCAGCTTATTTGATTATAGGGATATGGTAGACTCCGGATGCTCCTGTCTACCGCAAAGAATTCTTCCGAGGATACCATACTTCCTACTTCCCGCAATTATCAAATAAAAGCAATCTCACAATGAGAAGATGAGAACCTCTTATAACAGCATTGGCAGACACATAGTGCTGCCTTTGGCTGTTTTTACTGGTCATATTCATTAAGCCCTCGTTGAGCGGAAATGCCCACAATTCCTGTGGACGGCAGGCAGATTTCGTGGTATGATATGTATGATTAAGTATCAATGCACCTTTTGGAAGGAGCTTAAATTGTGACGCAAGTAAAATCTAAAAAAAGGGTTGCTGACCACGGCGAGGTATTCACCGCCGAGAGAGAGGTCAAAGCCATGTGTGACCTCGTGGAGCAAGAGTGCCTCAGAATTGACTCACGCTTTCTGGAGCCGGCCTGCGGCGATGGAAACTTTCTTGCCGAAATCCTTGGCAGAAAGCTGTCCGTTGTAAAGGAGAGATACCAGCGAAGCACCTTTGACTGGGAACGCAACGCACTATTGGCTCTCGGCAGCCTATATGGTGTCGATATTCTTTCAGACAACTGCGAGGTCTGCCGTGAACGACTTATGAAAATATGGGATAAGGCCTACAAATCCGTCTGCAAGAAAGAATGTAACGAAGATACGCGAAGGGCTGCACACTATATTCTGAAGCAGAACATCGTTTGTGGGAATGCCCTTACACTCCGCCGTGTTGACGCTCATCAACAGGATACACCTGACCCTATAGTTTTTTCCGAATGGACTTTTCCGCAAAACAACGCTTTTATTCACAGAAAAGACTATACATTTGCCGAACTGTTAGATGAAAAGCCAAATGAAAGCGAAACCGAGCAACAAACTCTGTTTGATGTGAATGCCGCCGCAGACGGAGAAGGTAAGTTTATTCAAGAATATGTCTGCCACTATCGTCAGCTCGGTGCTGAAAGTGATAATGAACAATTAGAATTGACTATTTGAGGAGGGCTGTATCATGGCCGAAGGATTCTTCGACAAAATCTATAATCCGGATGTCCTGTCGTGCCTCGCAAATCTATCCAACGATGAGGTTTTCACTCCGCCCGAAATTGCCAATCAGATGCTGGATATGCTCCCGCAAGAGCTGTTTCAGAACCCCGACACCACCTTTTTGGACCCTGCCTGCAAGAGTGGTGTGTTTCTGCGCGAGATTGCCAAGAGGTTAATTGTTGGTCTGGAACCCCAGTTTCCCGACCTGCAAGAACGGGTTGACCACATTTTCCACAAGCAAATTTACGGTATCGCTATCACAGAATTAACCAGTTTGTTATCCCGCCGGAGTGCCTACTGCTCCAAGTATCCGAACAGCGAGTTTTCTGTCAGCCAATTCGACAATGCAGAGGGCAATATTCGCTTTCGGCGTGTCGAACATGGCTGGGATAAAAGTGGAAAGTGCGTATTCTGCGGCGCATCAAAATCAGAATATGACCGTGATGAGGGGCTGGAAACTCATGCATATGAATGGATTCACACCCTAAAACCAGAGGAGCTTTTCAATATGAAATTTGATGTAATAATCTCGAATCCGCCCTTTCAGTTGTCAGATGGAGGTTTCCGCGTTAGTGCATCCCCTATTTATAATTTGTTTATAGAACAAGCAAAAAAATTAAACCCTCGATATCTTACAATGATTATCCCTGCACGATGGTTTTCTGGTGGAAAAGGGTTGGATGAGTTTAGAGATAGGATGCTGTCGGATAAATCATTACGGATTATACATGATTTTCCAGAAGCGGCAGATTGCTTCTCTGGCGTTCAAATTAAAGGTGGCGTTTGCTACTTTTTGTGGGATAGAGACAACAAGGGAGATTGTGCAGTTACAACACACCATGGAGATAATATCGGGCAGACCGAAAGTAGACCCTTGCTTGAAAAGGGGTGCGATGTTTTTATTCGTTACAATGAAGCAATCGAAATTCTACATAAGATTCAGTCGTTTAACGAGAGTTCCTTTGAACCTCTTGTGAGTCCTCGAAAACCTTTTGGCTTAGATACTCTGTATAGAGGCAAAAAAAGCGGAAATATTCTTCTATACGAAAATGGTGGCACAAGTTATATTGATGAAAAAGATTTGGTGAAGAACTTTGATTGGGCGCAAAAATCAAAGGTCTTTATCCCAGAAGCTGGTAGTGGAAGCGATTCCTTTCCCCATCCCATTTTAGGGAAACCTTTTTTGGGTACAACCGGAACGGCAAGTACAGAAACATATCTCTTAATTGGCCCTTTTGCAAGTGACGAAATATCCAAAAATGTTATTTCCTATATAACCACAAAATTTTTCCGCTTCTTGGTTATGTTGAAGAAGCCTTCTCAACACGCAACGAGTAAGGTTTATTCGTTTGTTCCTATTCAAGACTTTTCTAAACCTTGGACTGACGAAGAGCTTTATGCAAAGTATGGGTTGACTGAAGACGAAATCGGCTTTATCGAGTCTATGATTAAGCCAATGGACCTGAGCGGTAATGGTGATAGCGATGACAAGGGATGAAGTGTGCGACCTGTTTAACAGCAATCCGTGCCTGACGCTTCCAATTATTGTTGAAACTGGCAGCTCTGTGCAGGGAGAGCTGGAAAAACGCTGGGACTCGTTTTTTGAATTCTTACACCGCACCGAAGCCCTCTATTCCTGTATTGAACCCGCAGAGTATAGCAGGGAGAAAATTACAGACGCATTCAAAAACTATTACGCTGGGGATTTCGGGAAAGCAAGTGAGAATTTATTCGATATTGTCAAAACTTTGATTGACAAATACAGATGCAAAAATCTCATCACTGATATAAGTTCCCTATACATCGGAAACGAATCTAAGAATTGGTTCCGTGCCAGAACTGGAACTTTTTATCCGTTTAGTAAGGACGATATGAAACATATCCCGACCGATAAACGTGAGTTTATCGGGAGCAATCGATACAGTTCAAATGGAATCCCATGTCTCTACTTGGCGAATTCCATTTTGACCTGTTGGGAAGAGCTTAACCGTCCATCGCTGGATAGTTTTTGGGTAAGTCGCTTTTGGCCGGTCAAAGAGATTCGGGTATTGAATCTCTCGGTAACTGGATACGAGATTATCAATGCACAGCAATACATAAGAACCGTTTCTGAGAACAAGGACGCCTATGACCAAGTTGTTGTCGATTTCTTCTCAACATGGGTTTTACAAAGTGCTTGTTCAGTTGCAGTTCGCAGCAAGGCGAATCGCTTGTTCAGAGAGGAATATCTCATTCCGCAACTATTGATGCAGAATGTGAAACGATTTGATGCAAACGCCATCATGTACTTCTCTACGAAGACACCACTTTTAATTGGCGATAAGGAGATTGCGACCAATTTTCAGACAAGTGCTTCTTGGATAGCTAAAGCGATTGCACTTCCGGTTTTTGAGACAACGGGCGACCGCTTTTCGGCACAAATAAATGAAGACTTTGCTGTTTCTCTGCCAATCAATATTGGGCTCTATCAAAATCACCTCATGCCACAGGAACCGCCGTTTATTTCTGATGAAAACTGGAGTCGAATTTCTGCGCCGGCATATATCACATTAGCGCCTGCGATTTATGGTAAAACGGTATTCTACAGATGTGAAACAGAGTTGTTTCAATCCTGCTATAAGCTATCTGAAAAGGAAGGGAGTGACAAAACCTAATGCCTGACATGGAATTCTTTGCCCAGCGACCTGCTGTTGTTCCTCAAATTTACGCCTACACTCTGCCCGATGTGACGACCCATCAGGGGTACATCAAGGTTGGTTATACCGAGCGCGAGGATGTAAACGAGCGTATCCGTGAACAGCTCCATACCAGCGCAGTACGCTACAAGCTGCTGTTTACCGCTTCGGCTATGCGCTCAGACGGCACCTGCTTCACCGACCATGATATCCACGCAATCCTTCGCCGCAGAGGATTTCCGCATATTTTCGATGAAGACAATGAGTGGTTCAAGTGCAGCGAGTCTGATGTGCAAGCGGCTATCGTAGCGGTTCGTGACGAAATCGCGAACATTGAAAATCGCACGGAAACCTTTTCCATGCGCCCGGAACAGGTTCGTGCGGTTCAAATGACAATGGACTACTACCAGAAGACGAACACAGAAGAACCCAATATGGTCCCAAAGTTTCTGTGGAATGCAAAAATGCGTTTCGGAAAAACCTTTGCCTCTTATGAGTTGGCGAAAAAAATGGGACTTAAAAGGGTGCTGGTTCTGACCTTCAAGCCCGCTGTTGAATCTGCGTGGCGTGAAGACCTGATGACCCATGTGGACTTCGAGGGTTGGCAGTTTGTATCCAACAAAGATGCTCACAATAACAATCTGAACATCGATGAACAGTACGCAAAGGCAGATAAAACCCGCCCCATTGTTGTATTCGGTTCTTTCCAAGACCTGCTGGGAACCAACGAGAGTGGTGGCATCAAAGCGAAAAACGAGTTTATCCATTCGGATAATTGGGACTTGGTCATCTTCGACGAATATCACTTCGGCGCATGGCGTGAAAACGCTGCGAAGCTGTTTGAGCGTCCCGATGATGAAGACGTTGATTTCGACCAAGAAGAGTACAGCAAGAAAGAGGCGGGTAATGCTTACAACGAATCTTTCTTGCCCATCACAACACGATACTATCTGTTCCTGTCCGGTACTCCTTTCCGTGCGCTGAACAGCGGCGAGTTCATTGAAGAGCAAATTTTCAACTGGACTTATTCCGATGAACAGAAAGCAAAAGAATCGTGGCGTGGGTCCAACAATCCATATTTGTCGCTGCCACGCATGGTTTTAATGACCTATAAAATCCCTGACAGTATTCGTCAAATAGCCATGCAGGGAGAATTCGACGAGTTTGACTTAAATGTTTTCTTTTCCGCAAAAACCGAAAAGAACAGGCCCGAAAGTGCAAAATTCGTCTATGAGAACGAAGTCCAAAAGTGGCTCGACCTCATCCGTGGAGCATATCTTCCGTCGAATGTAGATGATTTGAAGTTAGGGCAAGACAAGCGACCTCCTATGCCATACTCTGATGTCAGATTGATGAGTGTCCTGACCCACACGCTCTGGTTCCTCCCTAATGTGGCAAGCTGTTATGCCATGCATAATCTGCTGATGCAGAAGCAGAACAACTTCTACCATGAATTCGCCATCAATGTCTGCGCCGGAACGAAGGCGGGTATCGGATTAGACGCATTAACCCCTGTAGAACGCTCTATGGGCAATCCTTTGGAGACTAAGACAATTACCCTCTCGTGCGGTAAACTCACCACAGGCGTAACTATACGCCCGTGGACGGGTGTTTTTATGCTTCGCAATCTGAAAAGCCCGGAGACATACTTCCAAACGGCTTTCCGTGTGCAATCGCCGTGGACCATTAAGGATGATAGCGGGAATCAGGAAATCATCAAGAAAGAATGCTATGTTTTTGACTTTGCGTTAGACCGTGCTCTCCGCGAGATTTCCCAGTACAGTTGCAGCCTTGATGCCAAGGAAGCGGACCCGGAGAAAAAGGTTGACGAATTTATCAAATTCTTGCCTGTTTTGGCCTATGATGGCAGTTCCATGAAACAGGTCAGCGCACAGGACATTCTCGATATTACACTGGCTGGCACCTCAGCAACACTGCTGGCTCGCCGCTGGCAGTCTGCATTGTTGGTGAATGTGGACAATACCACGCTCAAGCGCCTTATGGACTCTAAAGACGCAATGGATGCGCTTTCACGCATTGAGGCATTCCGCAGCCTTAATAATGACATTCAGACCATTATCAATAAGTCCGAGGCGGTCAAAAAGGCAAAAGAGAAGGGTGAAAAGCCAACACCGGAGGAGAAAAAGCAGATTTCTGACGCTGAGAAGGAATTTAAGTCCAAACGCAAAGAAATTCAAGAAAAGTTGATGAAGTTTGCAACACGAATCCCCGTATTCATGTTTTTGACAGACTATCGTGAGCGTTCTCTGAAGGATGTTATCACGCAGCTTGAACCGGGGCTTTTCAAAAAGGTCACGGGCCTTGATGTGAAGGATTTTGACCTGCTGTGTTCTCTGGGTGTGTTTAACGCAAACCTGATGAACGATGCTATTTTCAAATTCAAACGCTATGAAGATGCCTCGCTGTCTTATACCGGCATTGATAAGAACGCTGATAAGGCAGTCGGCGGTTGGGATACCGTCTTGCGGCGTGAGGAGTATGAAAAGTTGTTCTTTAACCAGCAGAAAACGATGAAAGACGCTGAAACTCCTTCTGCCGAAGGAGTCCATCCATTCACGGACAAGCCCGGTAAGAAAGGTCAGGACGCAAAGACCGCTGCGAAACCCGTTTCTGTCACTGCTCCAATCGGTAAAAAATCAACAGCGATATCGGTTCTTGCCTCCACAACGCCCGTGAAACCTAAAAAGCTGGATATTCCTGAAGTCACAGTCGGAATGGTTGCTATGCATAAAAAATTCGGCAAAGGAACGATTTCTAACATTGATAAGGCGGGAAAACACCTCCGGGTTAAATTCGCAGAGGGCGGAGAAAAAGCGTTCATCTACCCTGACGCATTTGTGCAAGGGTTTCTTACTCTTGAAAAGGGAGAGTAATGCATATGGGAAAACCTCGGAAAGACGGACAGCGGTTTAACATGGTAATGGACCGCACGCTGTATAATAGGTTGGCTTTCTACGCTGATGAAAAGGGGCAAACCATGACACTTGCTATCGAAAGGTTTTTGAAACAGTGTCTCGATGAGGCAGGTGTCCCTGAAGATGTCCCCCGCAAAGAAGAACAATGATGAGAGCGACACCCCGCAAGGGGTGCCGCTCTTTGCGCCACTTTTCCATATTATTTCAAGTATTTGTGTCCCGCAAAAGTGCAAATCAGATAACTATTTCGCCACACTTTTTTGCAATATTCACTTGCAAGTATAGAACACTTGTACTATACTATAAACAAGGCGGCGGTCGCCTTAATTTCGCTATCGGAGGGCTGTACTTATGGCAAGGAATCATACAGAAGCTATATGCTGTGAAAGGGGGATAAGAAATCGCCCATAGAAAGGAGAGTTTTTCAATGAAAGCAAAGAAAACGGACAACGGCAAGATAACCGCACTATACGAGCGTCTTTCCCGCGACGACGACCTCACAGGCGACAGTAACAGTATAATCAATCAAAAGAAGCTGCTTGAAGATTATGCAAAGGAGCATGGATTTACGAATTGTGTCCACTTTACTGATGACGGCTGGTCTGGCGCAAACTTTGACCGCCCTAATTGGAAACGCATGATTGCAGCCATAGAAGCCGGAGAGGTTTCCCATGTGCTGGTAAAGGATTTAAGTCGTGTCGGCAGAGATTATCTGCAAGTGGGATTTTACACAGAAGTCATGTTCAAGGAGCGGGGCGTCCGTTTTATTGCCATAGCAAACGGAGTTGACAGCGACAAGCGCGAAAGCAGCGAGTTTGCCCCGTTTTTGAATATTATGAACGAATGGTATGTGCGTGATAGCAGCCGAAAAATAACAAGCGTTCTCCACGCAAGAGGAATGTCCGGCAAGCATACAAACAGCCATTGTATTTATGGCTATAAGAAAGACCCTAATGACAAAGACCACTGGATTATCGACGAGGAAGCCGCCGAGGTAGTACGCCGGATTTACCGCATGGCGTTGGAGAGCAAAGGCCCGTATGAAATTGCCCGTATCCTTGCTTTGGAAAAGGTTGAAAGACCGTCCTATTATCTTGCACAGCGCGGCGTGGGGAAACATCAGTCTAATTTTAACCCCGCTGAACGGTACACATGGCGTGGCGGCACAGTTGCCGATATTCTATCCAAGCCGGAGTATATGGGGCATACAGTAAACTTCCGCACCTATAAAGAAAGCTACAAAGACAAACGCTCCAGAATGACACCCAAAGAGGATTTAGTCATTTTTGAAAATACGCAGGAAGCTATTATTGACAAGGAAACATGGGAGCGCGTCCAGAGCTTGCGGAAAACGATACGCCGGACGGACACCATAGGCGCGGCAAATCCTTTAACGGGCTTGATGTTTTGCGCGGATTGCGGGGCTAAGATGTATAACCACAGGGGCGGGGCTGGACTGGCGCGGGACTGGGCGGGGCGACCCAACGGCAGGAAGCGTCCAGAACGCGACGAGTACAACTGTTCCCGTTATGATTTAGGCAACCAGCACTATAATAGATACTGCACGACGCACCTTATCCGCACAGCCGTTGTAAATGAGCTTCTGCTTGAAGCTATCAAGGAAGTATGCGACTACGCGCTGAACAATGAAGCGGCATTTATGGAGCAGGTCTGCTCTGCTTCCAGCGAGCGGCAGGTGAAAGCGGCAAAGGCAATCCGGCAGAGAAAACAGCGCAGCGAGAAACGAGCCGACGAATTGAGCCGCTTAATCCGCAAGCTCTATGAGGACAATGTAAACGGCAGACTTTCTGATAAGCTCTTTGAACAAATGCTGCATGATTTTGAAGCGGAGTTAGAGAGTTTAACCGAGAGCGTTACCCAAGACGAGCAGGAGCTTGACCGTATAAGCCGGGAAACCGTCAACGCTGAAAAATTCCTTGCCCTTGTCAAAAAATATACGGATTTTTCCGAGCTTACCCCCGCCATGATAAATGAATTTGTTGAAAAAATCCTTGTCCACCAAGCCGAGGGAAAAGGGGCGAGCCGCACACAGGAGGTTGAGATTTTCTTTAACTTTGTCGGCAAGGTAGAAATCCCCCATGAGGAAATCGTACTGACAGAGGAAGAAAAAGCGGCATTGGCAGAGCAGGAACGGCGCAGAGCAAAAAAAGCCGAATACAACCGCCGCTATATGGAGAAAAAACGCAGAGAATGGAGAGAACAGCGGGAACGGGAGCAGGAGCAAAAGCCCCATAAACTTCCCCCTGTCGCAGACGAGAAAGGAAAAAAGAGCGCATGAGAAGATTGATTGACAACGGTACTACTTCACCCGCCAGACCGCCCTATATCGGGCATTATGGACACTTGCGGAAAGCCTATCTTGAGGGCTACCGCCCCGATCTCTACAACGCCCTTGTCGCAAGCGAAACCCTCTATGAGCATTGCGCCGAGATTGAAGCCGCCGTCCGTCGCCGCCTTGACCTCATTATCCCGCAGCTTGCCGAGGGTGCGGGCGCAACCGAGGAACTGAAAGCCGCAGACCCCATGCAATGGGTGGGGCTGATGAACACCTGCAAGGCGCAAGCGGAGGAAATCGTCAAGTTTGAGCTTATCTATGTATGAGCGTCAAGAGCCGGAAAAATCCCATATTTCACGATAGAAACGCTCTGGACGAGGAATGTATCGCCGGAGCGTTTTCTATTTGAAAATCCTCATTTTCCCCAAGTCAAGAGCCGGGAAAAACACCCGAAAAATGCCCCTATTGCGTAACAGGGGCGCAGAAAGGAGAGTTTATGAGAACAGGGCTTACGAAGCAGGAAAAGACCACCGATATATGGTTTGACGAGAAAGACCCCCTTATCCATATCCGCACACACAACACCGACTTAAAGAAGCGGCTTGCCGCCTACTCCGGACAGCACCCCGACCAGTGCCGCCAGACCGACGCAGACCCCGAAACGGGCTGCATGGAGTTTGATATTGCAAAGGGGCGTTTCTCTTTCCGTCTGACCGCCCCATACAGTGAGGAACGGAGGAACGCCGCCAGCAAAGCGGCAAAGAAACATTCCGGCAACTTGACACACCCTATTCAAAAAGATGTGCTATAATTTTTTTGAAAAAGTTTCGGATTAGATGTAGTATTTGCCGCTGAAACCGTAGTACATAGGTGAAGCCCGAAAGGAGGCGGTGAGATGATAGACGACGAAAAAATCATAGAAATGTTTTTTGGACGTTCAGAACAAGGCATACGAGAGCTGGATATAAAATACGGAAAGGTCTGCCACAATCTTTCCTACCATATCGTAGGCAGCAGACAAGACGCGGAGGAATGTGTAAACGACGCTTATTTAGGCGCATGGAACGCCATTCCCCCGGCACGACCTAACCCGCTGCTATCTTATCTTGTTAAAATCGTTCGGAACATTTCACTCAAAATCTATTGGAGAAAGGAAGCAGCCAAACGGAGCAGCCATTACACGATTGCTTTGGAAGAAATTGAAGCCTGTATAGCAGCCCCGAATACAGTAGAAGCAGAAATCGAAGCCAAAGAGTTAGCCCGTATCATTGAAGCATTTTTAGACACGCTGACTACCGAAAACCGCGTTATTTTCATGCGCCGCTATTGGTTTTCCGACAGCTATAAGGACATAGCCGAGTTTATGGGGCTTTCAGAAAAAAACATTTCTGTCCGGCTGACCCGTATCCGCGAGAAGATGAAGCAATATTTGATTGAAAGAGAGGTATTCGTATGAATGCAAAGAAGTTTTCCGACGCTATGAGCGAGCTTGACACAAAATATGTCGATGAAGCTCTCAACTACAAGAAGAAAGCCAAAAAGCCCATTTGGGTAAAGTGGGGGGCTATTGCAGCTTGCTTGTGCTTGATGATACCATTGACCGCATTTGCCGTTGATATAATTCAATATAATGCAGCGGTTGATTATCTCAATTCTCTCGGCATTGCTGTTGAAGATTTGAGCGACTATTCTCATAAAGAAATAAAAGAAGCTGCAAAAACGATTGACGCAGGAGAAAGTAACCCGTTGACTGAAGAAATCCTTAGTCTAATACCAGAAAACAAAAAACCGCTCGATACACCGACGCAGGTAACATCTGAGCAAATTAAAGAACTAACACCGACCATGACAAGAGAAGATGTTCTTTCTCTTTTAGGTGACACACAAGATGTTGGCTCAGGCATTTATATATATCTTTACGAAGTAGACCAACAATACCTGCTGCGTATTCCTTTTGCAAGCGATGAAGCACAATTAGGTGTAACAGGAGAAGATTTGCTAAAGGCATTGGTTCCCATTTCTGGAGATATTGCTCCTATGGTCTATGTAAATGATACGCTTTATCAAATCGTTGACTCTCAACCCAACTTCGCAGATGAAAAAAGTTCTTTCAATTTGTTAGGAAAAATCGAAAACACAGTTAGTTCTTCGGAAGAACCAAAAGAAAATTTCCAAGCAAATGATGATATTGTAGGGGCTGCGGTTTATCAGTACGGCGATAACATTGTCGTTGAGTTTGAGGGAAAATACTGGTTATATGAACACTATCATAACACAGACTTTGACGGAAACTCAGACTGATATGCCCCACGCCCAAACAAGCCATACTTCTGATGAAAAAGTATCCGAACAAAACCTTCTTGCAAAGTAAATAAGTTTTCTATTTTACAAGGGCAGCCGAGAAAATCGACTGTCCTTTTTCTATGCTTATGAGCAGAAAGGAGCGCCCAACCATGACAAAGCCAAGAGAGAAAACCCGCGAGGAGTTGCAAGCCGAGATTGAGGACGGAAAGAAGAAAATCCGGCAGTTTGAGAACCGAGAAAAGATGTTGCGTCAGAAGCTATCCAAAGAGGAACGCAGAACGCGCAGCCACCGCCTTATCGTCCGGGGCGCAGTCTTTGAAAGTATTGTGCCAGAAGCAAAGGGCATGACTAACGAGGAATCTGCCACCTTTCTCCTGCTTCTTTGCCATGTTTATTTCTCCTTTTTTCAAGCGTTAAATTTAAATTTTCCTGTTATACAAACTTGAAGTTATTGATCTTCTGAATCCAATCCAAGTTCTTTCAGCTCTTTTTCGTTTTGGATATCTTCAACAGTTTTCTTTCCAGTGATTGCACTGTAGGCTTCTTTGATGCCATTTTTCACTGCCCATTTGATAACGAAATACAGCGCAATCAAAATAACAATTGCGGTTCCTCCACTTATACCTAATTCATTCCACATAATTCAATCCTCCAAATTCCGATTTACCTTCACTTTATTTTACCATAGTGCTTTCTAAAGTGCTATTCTAATATATACAAAAGTGTAAAAGAACGATCTCACACATATACCGTGTTTTTCAATATAATCTCTTCTGCACTAACTTTTATATTATTCATTAACCTAACCCACTTCATCTGATCCTGTACCTTTAATTCTTCAGTTACACCCTTTTTTTCTGCCATCTGTTTCATAAGCATTTCCACCTGTTCTCTGGCTTCCTGATCAATCTGATTCAGATGTTCATTCAATTTTCCGGTCAATAACATGTATTGATATCTTGCTGATCTGTATTCTTTTAAGAACTGCTTTCGTAACATTCCATATTTTCCATATGTCGGTTCTTCTTCTCTTAAAACCAGATCCGGCAAATAGTAATCTCCATGCAACGTATAGCCCATTCCATTTTTCTCATCATAAATTTGTTTTTTCATAGTCTAAATCTCCAATCCTTTGTATTTTGTTTTATTTTTCTTACGTTGTTGGTTTTCAATCTGGCTCTTTTGAGTTGCCCATTCCAACTGTTTCAGAACGCTTCCCTTTGGCATTTGCTCCGTTCGCCGTTTTTCTTCCAGTGCCCTTTGTTCTTTAATATCCTGCTGCACCACATCCTCTACAGTTTCCATTCCCAGAATACGCACCACTCTGTCATATCTGTCCGAAATCTCTTGTAAAAGTTGATTATCATTTGATAATTTTCCATTTTCCTTACGTACATCGTCTAACTGTTTCTGGATATTATCACATTTCTCAACAGATTTTTGGTATTTGTTTTTCCAGTTTTCTACCGTTTTGTTAAGTTCTACAACTTTTCCAGCTAATGCAGCAATCTGATTTTTCATCTTGATAAACAATGGCTTGATTTTATTCTCCCTGTAAGGTACTGCACGTTCAAATGTTCCTGCCTCCGGTAAAAACGTCTTAATCATTCCATATTCTTTTATTTCCTTACTGACATTATCCATAATTGGTTTTAATACATTCCGTCGATCTTCCAGACTTTTTAGTTCTTTTTCTACGTCCTCTGCCCTTTGTTCTGCTTCTTGCTTCTCCCTAATTGCCTGTTCCTTATCGTCTTTTAAAATCTGGATATCTGCTCTGGATTCCGCAATTTGTGCTGTCAGTTCTTCGTTTTCTGCAGTTAGATACTCTTTCTCCTGCTCTAATTTCTGTACTTCCTTTTTCCGTTCTTTTTTCTTGAAGTTATAGACATCCAGATGTTCCTCATGACTGCCTTTCTGTTCCCATTCAATACCATGCTCTTTTGCAATCCCTGCCAGAACTTCTTTTTCATGGTTCATCCACTGGTTTAACTCAGTATCATGCTTATTCCCACCTTGAAATCCAAGACTTTTTAATGCCTGTTTCAGCGAAACTCTGGTGTCCATTCCTTTTCCTTTCCAATCAGTTACATAAGGAATAAAATCAATATGTAGATGTGGCGTAGCTTCATCCTGATGTAGATAACAACCAAATACCCGTAGCGTTGGATTCCGTTTCTGGAAGTCCTTTACATACTCATCCAGTACTTTTACAGCCTGACCTCCTTCTGCTGTTCCGACAGCCATATCTTCTCGATTTCCAATCTGGAAAATCACTTCATGGAACAATTTTTCCTGTTTGCCCTGCCGGATTTTTTCATAGTAATTTGTAATCTGTCGATCTTTTCTTTTCCCGATATTATATCGTTCTACAGCTT
>OHQT01000653.1_pt1 | contig 16957 bp, 18 predicted proteins | sample 1578221 | NCBI WGS metagenome assembly OHQT01 (sample SAMEA3879547, study PRJEB24766) | human gut metagenome | biome: human-associated habitat; feature: feces | place: USA | collected 1985/1987
CGGTCATGAAACTCTGGCAGAAACGCATCACCTCGGCGTCAGAGCGGCCCCTGGGGCTGAAGTCAGAACCGCCCTTGCCGCCGCCCATGGGCAAAGTCGTGAGCGCGTTCTTGAAAGTCTGCTCGAACGCGAGGAACTTCATGATGCTGAGGTTGACGCTCGCATGGAAGCGGAGACCTCCCTTGTAGGGGCCTATGGCGCTGTTCATCTGCACGCGGTAGCCGCGGTTGATGTGTATCTCTCCCCTGTCGTCCATCCAGGGCACGCGGAACATTATCACGCGCTCGGGCTCGACCATTCTCTCGAGGATCTTGAAATCCATGAGGTAAGGATAGGCGACCACATAGTCGGCGACACTCTCGACGACCTCTCTCACCGCCTGGTGGAATTCGCTCTCACCGGGGTTCCTTGCGATCAGCTCAGACATGAACCTCTCGACATAATTCTTGGTAAACTTGTCCATAAGCAGAAGGTAATTTATAACTAACTCTCAAATATAGGAAAACCCGCCCTAAAAACAAACGGCCTTATTTCCGCGGCGGCCAATACATTCCTGAAAATGCTGAAAAACTTCTTCATAATACCGATACGGATTCAGCCGGATAAAATTACAACTTTTTTCGGGAATTCAAAACAGGAAAACGGAGACTGGCCCGTATGGATGAGGGATACGCGGACCGGGCATATGTTGCAAGCGGCTTGCAAGGAAATATTCCGTATCTTTGCGCCGTGGAAAGGAGGATACCAATATCCAAGCTGTGCATGCTGGCCTTCGCCTTCGTGCTGCTGCATTCGTTGATACCGCACAGCCACCACTGCACGCGTGTCGAAAACCATATCCACGTGCATTACAGCTGTTCGCAGCTCGAGAGCTTCCTGCAGAGTTCCGACGAGGACACACAGCTCTGCATACCGGCGGACGCCCTCGTCCATGACGACATCCCCGACCTTTCGGACCGTCCGGATCACGCAGTGCGCAGGATTTCCGACCTTTCCTGCCGTTTCATCTCCAAGACGGCGGCTTCCCTGCCCCATTCTGCCCTGCGGGGGCCTCCGTTCCCGGCCTGTATTTAGCCGCATTCCACACGCGGCCCGCATCCTGCCGGTCCGGCATGCAGCGTCCATGCTCCGGCGCCGGGAGCAGACGGGATGCATCAGCGCAATTCCCAAAGGCAACAGAAACCGAAAAAACGATTATGCAACAGAAATACCTATTACTGGCGGCGTTGTGCCTGCTGGCCGCTGCCGCCTGCCAGAACAAGAACGAAGACCATGACCACGACCACGCTACGGCATCAGAGGCCCAAGCACACGCCCACGAGGGCGAGGCGGCACACGGAGAGATAGTCCTCTCTCCCGAGAGGGCAAGGGAGGCCGGAGTCGAGGTCAAGACGATACAGCCCGGAAAGTTCAGCTCGGCAATACGCACCTCCGGCGTCCTCTCCCCTTCCGGAAAAGGTTCCGCCACAGTCACATCCCTGACTTCCGGCATCCTTTCATGGAACGGGGCGGCACCGGTTCCCGGCCAGAGAGTATCAGACGGGGAGACAATCGCGAGAGTGTCAGCCGGAGGAATGGGAGCCGGAGACGCAGTGACAAGGGCGGCAATCGCATTCGAAGCCGCAGAGAAAGAATACCTGAGAGCGAAAGGCCTGCTGGAAGACAGGATAATCTCGCAAAGGGAGTTCACTGCCATTGAAGCCGACTATCTCACGGCCAAGAACGCCTACCAGGGTTCCAGCGCCGACGGAGCCGGAAACGGAGTGGCGGTAAGCTCTCCGATCGACGGCAGCATCACCGGCGTGCTCAAGACAGAGGGCGACTATGTGGCCGCAGGAGAGGCGATAGCGACTGTAAGCTCGGATTCGCGCCTGCGCCTCACCGCCGACCTGCCCGAGAAATACGCCTCCCTGAGGAATTCCATATCGGGAGTGAACTTCAAGCTGCACTACGGCGACACGCCCGTGTGCCTCACGGGCACCGAAGGGCGTCCTGTATCGGTCGGACGCTCCGTATCCGCCTCGTCGGCATACATCCCGGTGACTTTCGAATTCGCCAACCGCTACGGCCTGATGAACGGCTCGTATGTAGAGGCATGGCTGCTCACCGACAGCAGGGACGGGGTCATTTCCGTACCCGAGTCTGCGCTCACCGAAGAGCAGGGGGAGTTTTTCGTCTATGTCAGGCTCGACGAGGAATGCTACAGGAAGGTTCCCGTGACCCTCGGCGGCCGTAACGGAGTCGATGTCGAGATCGTGTCCGGCCTCGACGGCGGAGAAGACGTCGTCGTCAAGGGGGCATACCAGGTAAGGCTCTCGGCGGCATCCGTAATTCCGGGACATACCCACAACCACTGACGTGCCATGCTCAACAGGATAATAGAATTCTCGCTGCACAACAGGCTGCTCGTCCTGATTACCGCAGTGCTGCTGGCCGTAGGCGGCATGTATGTCGCCGAGACAATGGAGGTGGACGTGTTCCCCGACCTCAACGCGCCCACGGTAGTCATAATGACAGAAGCGCAGGGAATGGCTCCGGAAGAGGTGGAGAAGACCGTCACCTTCCCCATAGAGACCGCCGTCAACGGCGCCACGGACGTACGCCGCGTCCGCTCGTCGTCCACGACCGGATTCTCGGTAGTCTGGGTGGAGTTCGACTGGGGCACGGACATCTACCGCGACAGGCAGATAGTCTCCGAAAAGCTCGCGACCCTCGGCGACCAGCTTCCCTCCAATGTCGGAACCCCTACTCTCGGCCCCCAGTCGTCCATACTCGGCGAAGTGCTGATAATCGGCCTCACCTCTGACGGAGAGACTTCGCCCGAGGAGCTCCGCACCATTGCTGACTGGACCATAAGGCCCCAGCTGCTCGCCGTCGGCGGAGTCGCACAGGTAGCCGTGCTTGGAGGCGACATCAGGGAATACCAGATACTGCTCGACATGGACCGCATGCGCCGCTACGGAGTCACTACCGACGAAGTCCTCGACGCCACTGCCGACATGAACCGCAACGCCTCCGGCGGAGTGCTCTATGAATACTCCAACGAATACATAATAAGGGGCATGTCGTCCACCACCTCCGTCGACGAGCTCTCGCTCGCGGTGGTCAAGATTGCCGACGACGGCAGGCCCGTGACGCTTAGGGACATAGCCGAAGTGCGCACCGGACCCAAGGAGCCCCGCACCGGCACCGCATCCATAGAGGGCAGGAGCGGAGTGCTGCTGACGGTGACCAAACAGCCCAAGGTGTCCACGAACGATCTCACCGACGCGCTTGACGCCAAGATGTCCGAAATCGCCGAGACCCTTCCCCCCGATGTCGAGGTGAAGACCGACATCTTCCGCCAGAGCAGCTTCATCGACGCCTCGATAGGCAACATCAAGAAAGCCCTCGTGGAAGGCGCGCTGTTCGTGATACTCGTGCTCTTCCTGTTCCTGATGAATGTCCCTGCTCATCACGATCATAGTGCTGAGGGTCACCGGGATGAGCATCAACACCATGAGCATAGGAGGCATGGCTATCGCCATAGGCTCGCTGGTAGACGACGCGATAGTCGATGTGGACAATGTGTTCAAGCGGCTCAGGGAGAACCGCCTCAGGCCCGAGGCGGAGAGGCGCAAGGTACTCGACGTGGTGTTCGACGCCTCAAAGGAGGTCCGTATGCCCATACTCAACTCCACCTTCATCATAGTGGTCAGCTTCATCCCTATCTTCTTCCTCTCCGGAATCGAAGGCAGGATGCTGATTCCGCTCGGAGTCGCCTTCATAGTGTCGCTGTTCGCATCTACCCTGGTAGCGCTCACGCTCACCCCGGTGCTGTGCAGTTTCCTGCTTAAGAACACGGGGGCCACAAAGGGGACGAGCAAGGAGTCTCCCGTCACGCGCTGGCTCAAGAAAGGCTACGGCAAGGCCCTGAAAGCCGCGCTGCACCATCGCAAGGCAGTGCTGGGAGTATCGGCGGCGGCGCTCGTCGGAGCCGTAGTGATGGCGTTCGGCTTCGGTTCCAGCTTCCTGCCTCCGTTCAACGAGGGCTCGTTCACGATCAACGTGAGCACGCTGCCCGGAGTATCGCTCGAAGAGAGCGACGCTATCGGACGCAAGGCCGAGGAACTGATACTGTCGGTTCCCGAAATCAAGACCGTGGCCCGCAAGACCGGACGCGCGGAGCTTGACGAGCACGCCCTCGGGGTAAACACCTCCGAAATGGAGGCTCCGTTCGAGTTCGGCGGCCGTCCGAAAGACGAAATCATCGCGGAGCTGCGCGAGAAGTTGGGCACCCTGCCCGGTGTCAATGTCGAGATAGGCCAGCCCATATCGCACCGCATAGACGCGATGCTCTCCGGAACGCAGGCCGCGATCGCCGTCAAGATATTCGGCGACGACCTCAACACGCTCTTCAACCTCGGCAACGACATCAAGGAGGCGGTGAGCGGAATCGAGGGTCTCGCGGACCTCAACGTAGAGCAGCAGATCGAAAGGCCTGAATTGGCGATAGTCCCCCGCCGCGAGATGCTCGCCAGATACGGAGTCACCATGTCGGAGTTCGTGGAATATGTCGAGGTATGCCTCGGAGGCCGGCCGGTTTCGCAGGTATATGAAGGCGGCAAGGTGTTCGACCTCACCGTCAAGGCCGCAGGCGACTGGCGCGACCGCATCGAGACGATAAAGGACATGACCGTCGACACCCCTGCCGGAAAGGTTCCCCTCGACCGCATAGCCGAGATACGCTCCACCACCGGTCCCAACACCATCAACCGCGAGAACGCGCAGCGCAAGATAGTGGTTTCGGCGAACATCACCGGAGGCGACCTCCAGGGAGCGGTCGACGCGATGCAGGCGGCGATCGCCGAGAAAGTCACCCTGCCCGAAGGCTACCATATAGAGTTCGGCGGCCAGTTCGAGAGCGCGCAGAGCGCCTCGCGCACTCTGTCGATACTGACGGTCTTCGCGGTCATAGTGATATTCCTGCTGCTCTACAACCAGTTCCGCAGCTTCAAGCAGTCGGCCATAGTGCTGATAGACCTGCCGCTCGCCCTCATTGGAGGCGTGCTCATGGTGTTCTTCAGCGACCGCATACTGTCGATACCAGTGATCATCGGCTTCATCTCGCTGTTCGGCATCGCCACGCGCAACGGAATGCTGCTGATAGACCGCTACAACGACCTCAGGCACCACGGGCTCGGAGTGGCCGACGCGGTGATGACCGGTTCGCTCGACAGGCTGAACCCCATTCTGATGACCGCCCTGTCGTCAGCCCTCGCACTGATACCGCTCGCGCTCGGCGGTGAGCTGCCGGGCAACGAGATCCAGAGCCCCATGGCCAAGGTCATCCTCGGAGGCCTGCTGAGCTCCACGCTGCTCAACGCATTCGTGATACCCATTGTCTACGACATCTTCAGCGAAAAGGAGGAAAAGAAATGAAAAGGATACTTTCGATGCTGGCCGCCGTCATCGCATGCACGGCAGCCGGCGCACAGACCATAGACGACATACTCGGGCAGGTAGGCGAAAACAACCTGACCCTGAAGGCGCTCCAGCAGCAGCTCGAAGCCGGCGCGGACGCAAATCTCGCCGAGGCGAAGCTCGAGGGGCCGGAAGTGGAGTTCGGATACCTCTTCGGGGAGGACGGACGGCGCAGGCACGACTTCGGCGTGAGCCAGAGCTTCGACTTCGGAGCCCTGACCGGTGCAAGGAAGCGGCTCGCCCTCGGGCAGAACGAACTCCTCGCCCTCGAATACCGCGCCAGCCGACGGGACATACTGACTCAGGCGCGCAAACTGGTATACAGGATTATCAACTGCAACGCGCTGATCGCCGAATACACCCACAGGGCCGACAACGCCCGCGCCGTGGAACAGGCCTACCGTTCGGGATACGAGAAGGGTGAGTTCTCCGTAATAGACTACCGCAAGGCGGCGGTGGGACTTGCGGAAGCCGAAGGGACGCTAAGGCTGTGCGAGGTCGAGCGCGACGGCCTGCTCGCGGAACTGAAGAACCTCAACGGCGGAGAAGAAATAGAGATCACCGCCTGCGAGCAGGAGACGGTACTGCTTCCCGGCAGCTTCGGGCAGTGGCTCGAACAGGCCTCAGGGAAGAGCAGCGCGCTCGAGTATGTGCGCACCTCCACAAGCAACTCCGAGAAGCAGCTCAGCCTGAGCCGCAGCGAGGCCTTTCCGAGCCTGTCGGTAGGATACAAGTCGGAGGTGGTGCCCGGCGAGGGCTTCCGCGGAGTATCGGTAGGAGTGAGCATACCCCTGTGGTCGGCCGGGAAGAAGATCTCCAGCGCGAAGAAGCAGCTGGAAGCGGCCCGTCTCGCCGAGCAGGACGCCCTGGTGCAGTTCCGCACCAATGCCGAGAACCTGTACGAAAAGGCCGCGAGCCTTGCCGAATCGGCTGCGGGATACGCCCTGCTCACGGACTCAGACGAAGGGCTGCGGGACCTTCAGAAAGCTCTCGACAGCGGGCAGATGTCCCTGCTGGACTATATGAACGAGATAAGCTATTTCTACAGTTCCCGCGAACTCGCCCTGCAGACCCAGCTGGAATATCTGCTGGCCGTCGCAGACCTCATGGCCCTCGAGATGTAGGGCCTATTCCTTCCAGCTACGGTACGGGTGCTCCGACAGGTAGGAGTTGTAGTACCTGACATCGCCCGTAACCTCCTTTCCGAGCCAGTCCGGCCGGGCGAAAGGCTCGTCCGGACTTTTCAGTTCGAGCTCTGCGAACACGAGCCCCTCGTTGTCGCCGTGGAACTCGTCCACCTCGAAGGTATGGCCCCCGAAATCCACGAGATGCCTGGTCTTGTCGATCTTCCCGCTCACGCAGAGCCGCAGCAGCTGTCCGGCCTCGTCCGGCGGAATCTCCTTCTCCCACTCGAAGCGGGTGGTTCCGTCGGCGCTGCCCGGGCCCTTGATTGTAAGGAAGCCCCGCCCGTCGCCCAGACGCACCCTGACGGTCCTGCCGTGTTCCGTGCAGATATAGCCTTGCACGAGATGCAGCGACCTGCGTACCGAAGGCCTGAAGTCCCCGCATACGAGGAATTTCCTTTCTATCTCTAAGCAATCTTCCATGATCCAGTATCAGGACAAATATAATAAACTTTCCTTCAACTCTGCCCGCACGCGGGCATCATATCAGACGGTACGCCTTAAGACGGCATTTCAGCACATGCTGCACCGGAAAGCGCGCACGGCTGCGCCCGACCGAGGCGATGATTTCCGGCAAGACGGAATCCGACGGCCCTGCGCAAGAGGCAAGGCGTCCGAGGTTGTCGGCGCAGAGACGCTCCAGAAGTTCGTGGAAGCGGGGACCGTGGTCGAGGTAGCGCAGGTGGCAGAGCTCGTGCAGCAGCACATAGTCGCAGAGGGCTTCGGGCAGGCGGACAAGGTTGAGGTTCAGGTTTATGTTCCCCCTTGCGGAGCAGCTGCCCCAGTTGGAGGAATTGTGCTTGATGCAGACGCGGCCGTAAGAGAAGCCGTAACGGGCGGCAAGGCATGAAAGTTTCCCGGGCAGAAGCACCGAAGCCTCTTCGCGCAGCAGCTCCACAAGAACCGGCATCAGCGCAGACGACAGCGCCGCGCTGCCCTCGGCAGGCAGAGAGTCCGGATACCGGACTTCCTTATGCATGGGAGGGCGCTCCACGCCCGGGACGTGTCTTCCGGACTGTCCCGGATCCACGGCAGGGGTCACTGCTATCGCAAGACCGGGCTCCCGAGCGGCGGCATCGCGCCTGAAGACTATTTCGGAGAGCAGCGTATGTACCTCGGCCCCGTCGCCGAGTCTCGGCACGCCCGCGCCGTCCCGTTCGGCTTCCTCGCGCTGCCTGCGCAGTCGCCGAAGCGTCTCCAGCGCCCATTCCCTCTTCTGTGCGAAAGCCCTCTCCCCGTCGGCATAACTGCAGAAACGGGGAAGCATGACCGTCACGCCCCTTACAGGATGCACCCTGATACTGATGCGCCTGCTCCGGGGACTCTTGACAAGCAGCACCTCCCCCGCCGCCGGGTCGTCGATGACCTTGGCTGCCATACGCTCAGTCCTCGGGATACTCCAGATTCTCCTTTCCAGGATGCTCCAGCACCTCGGTCAGGAACCTGCGCGCCTCGTAGCGGGCCATGGGAAGGTCGTGCAGCAGGCAGTTGCCGCAGTCGGCAGGGGTCGCGCCCGGCACCTCGCCCTCGTATCCGGCGATGAAGCTGAAGGTGTCGCGCATCAGTGGCAGTATGTCGGCGGAGCTGTAGTCGCCCCTCAGAAGCAGGTAGTTGCCTGTCAGACAGCCCATAGGACCCCAGTAGACTATGCGGCTCCCCCACTCGGGCTCGTTGCGCAGATATGTGGCCGCAAGATGCTCTATGGTATGTATGGCGCCCTGCCCGAGGGCGGGTTCACGGTTGGGCTCCTTCATGCGTATGTCGAAGGTTGTGACGACTTCGCCGCCGACCTCGTCCCTGCGGGAGACGAATATTCCCCTGGAGAGTTTCAGGTGGTTGATTGTGAAACTTGCGATCTTTTTCATTTCCTGTATTTTCGAGTATGGCAAAAATAGGGAATTTTTCATTAGCTTTGTCATAATCCGAGATTGACGATGAACCAAATAGAAACTATCCTGTCAGGCGCGGGCGTGAACCTCACGGCCATGCGCATACTGATTTTCAAGGAAATCTGCCGCATAGGCGGAGCTTTCTCCCTGAACGACATCGAGCAGGGGCTGGAGACCGTGGACAAGTCCACGATCTTCCGCGCGCTCACGCTCTTCCTCGAAAAAGGGCTGCTGCACGAGATAGACGACGGCAGCGCATGCCGCAAGTACTGCCGTTCCTCGCACGTACACTTCACATGCATCCGCTGCCACAGGACCCTCTGCCTCGACGATGTGAAGATTCCGACGCTGGTGATCCCCGAAGGGTTCAAGGTAGACGAGGTGAACTGCGTCGTAAGGGGCATCTGCCCTGACTGCGCCTCGGGGCACGGCGGGAACTGAGACGTAACGCCCCAGCTAGATTGCCTCCAGAAGCCGCGCGAGCACCGAGAAGGAATTGTCCGAGATGTCGTTCCAGAATCCCTCGTAGCTGAGCCGCTGCTCGCTTTCGCTCACATGGATGTCGCTGATGACCCTCAGGCTCAGGAAAGGGACCCCGTAACGCCTGCACACCTGCGCCACGGCGGCGGACTCCATGTCGCTCGCAAGGGCGTCGGGATAGAGGCTCAGGATGCGCATGTCCTCCTCCCGGCTGATGAAGAACTGGTCTCCCGTGCATATGAGCCCGCTGTGCAGGCTGCCCGCCTCAGGCCTTATCGCGACGGCCGCTGCAAGCAGGTACGGATCGGCATCGAAACGCTGCGGCTCACCCTCTACCGCTCCGGGTTCGTTCGGTTCCCCGCACCAGACATCGTGGTAGGCGCACTGCGCACCCACTACCACATCCATGACTTCCACTCCGGCACACAGGCTCCCCGCACAGCCGGAATTTATTATGCAGTCGGGACGGGAGCACAGTATCATCTGAGTCGCGGCGGAGGCCGCATTGACCTTGCCTATCCCCGACATCTCCACGCAGGCGACTCCGCTGCGCCTGAGCGCATCGTATTCCGACTGCATCGCTACAAGTACACCAGCTTTCATAACAGGTGCAAAATTAACGATTATTTGCACAGCTCGGCGCTTTTGAGTATATTTGCGGCCGTATGTCAGCAGCGAAAAGGAAATATTCTCTTCTTTCCGTCCGAACCGAGGAGGCGTAGAACCCTCCCACACTTCGGAACTTTCATTGCACACTCACTATCCAAATCCGAAACCTGTCCGTGAATTGCAATCGACAATCTAGGTTTGTCTTGCCGTTTGGGACTTTGTATGTCAACATGGAAATAACAGTCACCGTGGCAGAGGAATGCCACACCGCATACGCAGAACAGATCTGCAAGGAAATATTCGTTTCGTCGCTGGAGCGCAAGACCGGAATCGCCAAGAGGACGCCGGAGTACATCTGCGACAAGATAAGGGCCGGAAAGGCCGTGATAGCCGTCTGCGACGACGGACGCTTCGCCGGATTCTCGTATATCGAGTCCTGGGGAGGCAAGAGTTTCGTGGCGAACTCAGGACTTATAGTGGCCCACGACTTCAGGGGCATGGGCGTGGCGAAGAGAATCAAGGAGCAGACCTTCATACTCTCGCGCAAGCTTTTCCCCGATGCCAAGATATTCTCGATAACGACCGGCGCCGCCGTGATGAAGATGAACTACGAGTTCGGGTTCAGGCCAGTCCCGTTCTCCGAGCTCACCGACGACCCCGAATTCTGGAAAGGCTGCCAGGGCTGCCGCCACTTCGACATACTCCGCAGCCATGACTACAAGATGTGCATCTGCACCGGCCTGCTCTACGACCCGAAGGAGCACCTGACCATACATCATCCCGACGAATAATGGACGAAAAAACGACTCACGATATGGAAAAGAAAAAAGTAGTGGTCGCATTCAGCGGCGGCCTCGACACATCCTACACGGTAATGTATCTCGCAAGGGAAAAGGGCTACGAAGTCCATGCCGTCTGCGCGGATACCGGCGGATTCAGCCCCGAACAGCTGGAAACCAACGAGAAGAACGCATACGCGCTCGGCGCTGCCAGGTTCGCGGCGATAGACGTCAGCCGCGAATACTATGAAAAGAGCCTGCGCTACATGGTCTACGGCAATGTGCTGCGCAACGGGACCTATCCTATCTCGGTATCTTCCGAGCGCATCTTCCAGGCCATGGCCATAGCCCGCTACGCCAGGAGCATAGGCGCCGACGCCATAGCGCACGGTTCCACAGGAGCCGGCAACGACCAGATACGCTTCGACATGACCTTCCTCGTGATGTGCCCCGACATGGAGATAATCACGCTGACGCGCGACGGAAACCTCAGCCGCAAGGACGAGGTCGACTACCTCAACGCCCACGGCTTCAACGCCGACTTCGCCAAGCTCAAATACTCCTACAACGTCGGACTCTGGGGCACCTCGATATGCGGAGGAGAGATACTCGACTCCCGCCAGGGTCTGCCCGAGAGCGCATACCTCAAGCAGGTTGAAAGCAGAGGCAGCGAGATACTCGAACTCGGGTTCGAGAAGGGAGAACTGTGCGAAGTGAACGGCCGGGCCTGTGAAGACAAGGTCGAGGCGATAAGGGAAGTGGAAAAGATAGGCTCGCGCTACGGCATAGGACGCGACATGCATGTGGGCGACACCATAATAGGAATAAAGGGCCGCGTAGGTTTCGAGGCCGCTGCGCCTATGCTTATAATAGGAGCCCACAGGTTCCTCGAGAAGTTCACCCTCTCGAAGTGGCAGCAGTACTGGAAAGACCAGGTGGCGACATGGTACGGCATGTTCCTTCACGAGAGCCAGTATCTCGAGCCCGTGATGAGGGACATCGAGGCCATGCTCGAGAGCAGCCAGCGCAATGTCAGCGGCAAGGTCACCCTCGAACTGCGTCCCTACGGATTCTCCACAGTAGGCGTGGACTCGCCCTGCGACCTCGTCAAGAGCAAGCTCGGAGAATACGGCGAGACCCAGAGCGGCTGGACGCCCGAGGACGCCAAGGGCTTCATCAAGATCCTGTCCAACCCACTGAGGGTATACTACGGCAACCATAAGGACGAACTGATATGAGACGCCAGTCACAAAGCACGCCGAAGAAGATCAAGGCCGGCATAGTCGGCGGAGCCGGCTATACGGCGGGAGAGCTTGTCCGCCTGCTGCTGAACCACCCCTATGTTCAGCTCGAGTTCGTACACTCACAGAGCAGCGCCGGCAAGTACCTGTGGGAGGTACACCAGGGACTGTTCGGCGAGACGGATCTCAAGTTCTGCAGCGAATTCGACCTCGGAAGCGTCTCCGTGCTTTTCCTGTGCTCTGCCCACGGCAAGAGCCGCGAATTCTGGGCGGAGCACAGGCGCCCCGGACAGCTCAAGGTGATAGACCTGGCCCAGGACTTCAGGGACGAGAGTGAGGGCTATGTCTACGGCCTGCCTGAGATGCAGCGCGCCAAAATACAGAAGGCGGCGAAGATAGCCAACCCCGGATGCTTCGCCACGGCAATCCAGCTCGCCCTGCTACCCCTTGCGGACGCAGGCCTGCTCGAGGGAGAGATATGCGTCACCGCGATAACCGGCTCGACCGGTGCCGGGGTCAAGCCCTCCGAGACCACACACTTCAGCTGGAGGAGCTCGAACATATCGGCCTACAAGGTGTTCACGCACCAGCATCTCAAGGAAATAACGCGCAACCTCGCGCTGCTCCAGCCCGGATTCGGCTCCGAGATAGACTTCGTGCCGATGAGGGGCGACTTCACGAGGGGCATATTCGCCAGCGTACACACTCCCTGTCCCTTGGACGAGGAGGAGGCCAGGGTGCTCTACAGTGCATATTACAGCGACGCTCCATTCACCTTCCTCTATCCCGGCCCGGTAGACCTCAAGCAGGTCGTGAACACCAACAAGTGCCTGCTGTCGGTCGAGAAGCACTCGGGCAGGCTGGTTATCTCCAGCGTGATAGACAACCTGCTCAAGGGAGCCTCGGGACAGGCGGTGCAGAATATGAACCTGGCCTGCGGACTGCCAGAAGACTGCGGACTGCGCCTGAAGGCCTCGGCATTCTGATGCCTTCCGCATAAACGCGCCAAACAAAAAAAACAACATCTGGAAAATGACACTTTTCGAAGTATACAAGACCTGGGACATAGAGCCCGTACGAGGACTGGGAACCACGCTGTGGGACAGCGAGGGCAACAGCTACACAGACCTCTACGGCGGCCATGCCGTGATCAGCATAGGCCACAGCCACCCCCATTACATAAAGATGCTGACAGAGCAGCTCGGCAGGCTGGGCTTCTACTCCAACGCCGTACAGAATTCCCTGCAGAAAGACCTCGCCTCCAGGCTCGGCAGGGCCAGCGGATACGATGATTACCGCCTGTTCCTGTGCAACAGCGGCGCCGAGGCCAACGAGAACGCCATGAAGCTCGCCTCCTTCGCCACGGGAAAGGCGCGCATACTCGCGTTCCGCAGGAGTTTCCACGGAAGGACTGCAGGAGCCGTGGCGGCGACCGACAATCCCGCGATACGCGCTCCTTTCAACTCCGCGGCCAACGTGGGCTTCGTCGAGCTGGGAGACACAGAGGCGGTCGAAAGGGAACTTGCCGGCGGAGAATACGCCGGAGTGATAATCGAAGGCATCCAGGGAGTAGCTGGCATCTACGAGCCCTCGGACGACTTCCTGCGCGAACTGCGCAGGCTCTGCGACAGGTACGGGGCGGCCCTGATTCTCGACGAGATACAGTCGGGGTACGGGCGCAGCGGCCTGTTCTTCGCCCACCAGCGCTCGGGAATAAGGGCGGATCTCGTGACCACCGCCAAGGGCATGGCCAACGGCTTCCCCATAGGCGGAGTGCTGATAAGCCCGGACTTCAAGGCGTCCTACGGCCTGCTGGGCACCACCTTCGGAGGAAACCACCTCGCCTGCACGGCGGCGCTGGCAGTGCTGGACGTGATCGAGAACGAGCACCTCGTGGAAAATGCCGCCAGGGTGGGAGAACATCTGCGCGAGGCCTTCAATCCCGGCGGACATCCGGACGGCGCACTCGTGGAATACCGCGGCCGCGGCCTCATGATAGGCCTTCAGGTCAGAAAGGAACATGCGGGACTGCGCGACGCGCTCCTGTTCAGGAAGCACTTCTTCACCGGGGCGGCCGGGGCGGACGTGATAAGGCTGCTCCCCTCCCTCACTATCGACATCCCGACAGCCGACAGCTTCGTCGCCGCATGGAGGGAACTTACATCCGGAAACGACAACAACGACAAGGCATGAAAGAATTCACATCGATAAGGCAGTTGCCCGATCTCGGAGAGGCACTGCGCGAAGCACGGTATGTAAAGGCCAATCCCTTCGCAGACCAGGAGCTCGGACGCAACAGGACAGCCCTGCTGGTATTCTTCAACAACAGCCTGCGCACCCGCCTGAGCACCCAGAAAGCCGCGATGAACCTCGGCATGAACGTAATGGTACTCGATGTAAACCAGGGCGCGTGGAAGCTCGAGACAGAGCGCGGCGTGGTCATGGACGGCGACAGGAGTGAACACCTGCTCGAGGCTATCCCGGTAATGGGCAGCTACTGCGACATAATCGGAGTCAGGTCGTTCGCGCAGCTGGCAAACCGCGGGGAAGACTACGGAGAAGTCATCCTGAACCAGTTCATAAGGTACTCGGGGAAACCCGTGTTCAGCATGGAGGCGGCGACCCGACATCCCCTGCAGACCTTCGCCGACATAATCACGATAGAGGAACACAGGAAATCGGAAAGGCCGAAGGTGGTCATGACCTGGGCGCCGCATCCCAAGGCGCTGCCCCAGGCCGTGCCCAACTCTTTCGCTGAAGGCATGAGCCTCACGGACTATGATTTCGTCATAGCCAACCCGGAAGGCTACGACCTCAGTCCCGAGTTCACCCGCGGAGCACGCGTGACCCACGACCAGGACGAGGCCCTCGAGGGAGCGGACTTCGTATATGCCAAGAACTGGTCCGCATACGAGGGAGACAACTACGGCAAGGTGCTCTCGCGCGACATGTCATGGACGGTGACCGAAAAGAAAATGGCCCTCACCAATGACGCATTCTTCATGCACTGCCTGCCCGTCAGGCGCAACATGATAGTCAGCGACGCCGTCATAGAGGGACCGCGCTCGCTGGTGATTCCCGAGGCCGCAAACAGGGTCGTATCCGCCCAGACCGTACTCAAGATGATGCTCAAGAGCCTTTAGACTTATGACGACCGTAGTAAAGATAGGGGGCAACATAATCGACGGCGAGGAGGCGCTGCGCAAGTTCTGCTCCGACTTCGCCTCCCTCGGCGGGCCGAAGATTCTCGTCCACGGCGGAGGCGTCATGGCCAGCCAGCTGCAGAGACGGCTCGGCGAGGAGCCTGTGATGGTCGAGGGGCGCAGGGTCACCGACGAAAATGCGCTGCGCGCGGTGACCATGACCTATGCCGGCTGGTGCAACAAGCACATAGTCGCCCTCCTCCAGGCCTGCGGCTGCAACGCCATAGGGCTCGCAGGCTGCGACGCCTCGCTGATCACCGCATCGAGAAGGCCGCCCGTGGCGCTCGCCGACGGCTCGGGAACGCTCGACTACGGCTTCGTAGGCGACGTGCGCAAGGACAGCATAGACAGCGCCACCCTGCTCGGACTGCTCGGCCTGGGACTCGTACCGGTGTTCTGCGCGATCAACCACGACGGACAGGGAAACCTCCTGAATACGAACGCCGACACCGTGGCCTGCGCGATTTCTTGTGCAATAAATGCGAAACTTCTTTATTGTTTCGAAAAAAATGGCGTACTTTACGACAGATTTGACGAAGAGAGCGTAATCCCGGAACTCGACACCCGGCTTTACGCCCGCCTGCGTGCGGAAGGACGCATAGCGGACGGCATGATTCCCAAGCTCGACAACGCCTTCAAGGCACTCGGAGACGGTGCCGCGGAGGTCAGGATCATGCACGCGGGCAATCTTCTGTCAGAATCCGGCACAAGACTGGCTTTATGACGGATACCGCAGCCTACATAGACCTGCTCAGGCAGCTGGTGCGCATACCTTCCCCCACCTTCGGAGAGGATGCGGCCGCGTCGCTGCTCTGCGGCACGCTCGATTCCTGGGGGCTCTCCCCGAAAAGGCTGCGCAACAACATAGTCTGCCTGTCCCGCAACTTCGACCCGTCGGCGAAGACGCTCGCACTCGACGCGCACATCGATACGGTTCCGGCCTCGGGCGGCTATACCCGGGATCCTTTCGATCCCGGAATGGACGACGGCGTTGTCTACGGACTGGGGTCCAACGACGATGGCGGAAGTGTGGTATCGATGATTGCCGCATTCCGTCATTTTTTTGACTCCAAGCTGCACTTCAACCTGATGCTCGTCCTCACATCCGAAGAGGAGCGCTCTGGAGACGGCGGCGCCGCATGGCTGTACTCGCACGACGGCCCGCTTTCGGGCAGGGAATCCCTGCCCTCGCCGGACTGGGTGATAGTCGGGGAGCCTACCGGCATGAAGGCCGCTACCAGCGAGAAAGGGCTGCTGGTCCTTGACGGAGAGGCGCACGGCGTGGGCGGACATGCCGCTAGGGGCGACGGGAAAAACGCCCTGTATATCGCGCTGGACGACATAGCTGCCCTCAGGGCGCACGGTTTCGCAAGGGTCTCCCCCATATCCGGGAAAGTGATGCTGAACGTGACGCAGATCCAGGCGGGAAGCGCACACAACGTGATTCCCGACAACTGCCGTTTCACCGTCGACATACGCACGAACGAACTCTATACTCCGCAGGAAGTGCTCTCGGAACTGCAGGGTATATGCAGCAGCACGCTGACGCCGAGGAAGCTGTCGAACTTCGCATCCGCGACCCGGGAGGGCTCTCCCCTGCTCGCCGCCCTCTCGCGGCTCGGGGTGCACACATACAACTCGCCCACGACCTCCGACTGGATGAGGCTCGGAAGGGACGCAGTCAAGATAGGGCCGGGCGACTCGTCCCGCTCCCACAAGGCAGACGAATACATACTCGCCTCCGAAATCGCCGCCGGCATAGGAGGATACATCGAATTCATAGAAGAACTGGACAATGGCTACACTCTGGAATAAAGGCACTCAGGCCACCGACGCGGTGGAAGACTTCACCGTAGGCGACGACCGCAAGCTCGACCTCAAGCTCGCACGCTACGACGTGCAGGGCTCCAAGGCGCACATCAGGATGCTATGCAGCATAGGATTGCTGAGCGAGGAGGAGTTCGGAAAGCTGGACGAGGGGCTCGACAGGATCGCGCGCAGCATCGAAGACGGTACTTTCCGCCTCGAGGACGATGTCGAGGACATCCACTCGCAGGTAGAGCTGCTGCTGACCCGCGAACTCGGGGACACCGGCAAGAAGATACACTC
>OHQT01000670.1_pt1 | contig 16605 bp, 10 predicted proteins | sample 1578221 | NCBI WGS metagenome assembly OHQT01 (sample SAMEA3879547, study PRJEB24766) | human gut metagenome | biome: human-associated habitat; feature: feces | place: USA | collected 1985/1987
TCGATGTTTTTGTGTGTTCGGTCCGTTTTCCCCTACGGCCGGCCGGCGGGCGGACCGTTTGCCGGGCCACGCGGCGTTGCCCGCGAAACACGGGCCTTAGCCCCGTAAAAACTGGCCTTAGCCCCGTCGCTACGGGAATAGGGCCCGTAGCGCGCCGCCCGGACCGCCTTTTTCCGCGGCCTGTCCGCCGGCCCCGCGGCGCCCGCCCCGGCGCCCGGCCGTGCAGCCTTCGTCCGCCGCGGACAGGGACGGCGTAAAAATGGCCGGTCGCCGGGGGCCATCTCGCTTTTTTTCTTTACATTTGCGCCTGGCGTCGGGCCTCCTGCCCGTAGCGTAACGGAAAGGCCGAAACATCAAAATCTTCCATACCATGAAAAAACAGAAAATATATCCGTGGGTCGTCGTCGCCCTCCTATGGGTCGTGGCGCTCCTCAACTACATGGATCGCCAGATGCTATCGACGATGCAGTCGGCCATGCAGCTCGACATCGTGGAGCTACAGAAAGGCGAAGCGTTCGGTTGGCTGATGGGCATTTTCCTATGGGTCTACGGCCTGGTCAGTCCGTTCGCCGGCATGGCGGGTGACCGCTTCAGCCGGAAGTGGCTCGTCGTGGGCAGCCTCTTTGTCTGGTCCGCCGTGACCTTTCTGATGGGCTACGCGGACACTTTCGGCCAACTCTTCACGCTACGCGCCGTGATGGGCGTGAGTGAGGCGCTCTACCTGCCCTCCGCACTCTCGCTCATCGCCGACTGGCACAAGGGCGGCTCGCGCTCGCTGGCTGTCGGCATCCATATGACCGGTCTCTACGTGGGCCAGGCCGTGGGCGGCTTCGGTGCGACGGTGGCCGCCGCCTTTACTTGGCACACGGCCTTCCACTGGTTCGGCATCATCGGCATTGCCTACGCCTTGGTGCTGATGCTGTTCCTGCACGACGCGCCCCAGGACGAGGCGGCGCCGGAACCCCTGGCCCGGCCGGCCGGACAGACCGCGGCGAAGGCCGGACTGTGGAGCGGACTGGGCTCCGTATTGCGCTGCGGCGCCTTCTGGGTCATCCTGCTCTTCTTCGCCGTGTCGAGCCTGCCGGGCTGGGCCACGAAGAACTGGCTGCCGACGCTCTTCTCCTCGTCGCTCGACATGCCGATGGCCAGTGCCGGCCCGCTGGCTACGATCACTATCGCCGCATCGTCGTTCGTAGGCGTCGTGCTGGGCGGCCTGCTCTCGGACCGCTGGGTGCGCCGCAACGTGCGCGGCCGCATATTCACGAGCGCCATCGGCCTTACCCTCATGGTGCCTTCGCTGCTCCTGCTGGGCTATTGCCATAACGTGGCGGGCATTGTGGCTTCGGGCCTGCTCTTCGGCATAGGCTACGGCATGTTCGACGCTAACAACATGCCCATTCTCTGCCAGTTCGTGCCTTCGCACCACCGCAGTACGGCCTACGGCCTTATGAACATGATCGGCGTCTTTGCCGGCGCGGCCGTGACGACCGGGCTCGGTGCCTGGGCCGATAAGGGAAGCCTGGGCTTCGGCTTTGTCGTGATGGGGCTGGTCGTAGTGGTCGCCGTCGTGTTGCAGCTCTGCTGCCTCCGTCCCCGCACGGACAACATGGAATAAGAGACACAACGTTTATTCAAACAGACAGACATGATACTCACCACACTGGACGACAGCGCCCGCTACGAGGCGTTGCATCCGCTCTTCAAGTCCTTCTTCGACTACGTAAAGACGCACGACCTGCTCCACGCGCCGTTGGGCCGCATCGAGGTGGACGGCGACCGGCTCTTCATCAACAATTCGCGGCCCGAGCTGGTGCCGGCCGACCGCCAGGTGCTCGAGGCACACCGCGACTACATCGACCTCCACGTCGTACTCGAGGGCGTGGAGCGCTTCGGCTGGCTCCCCCTGGCCGAGGCGCACGACGAGCGGCAGGCCTTCGACGCGGCCGCCGACTGCGCCCTCTACGGCGACCGTCCGGCCACGTGGCTCACCCTACGGCCCGGCGACGTCGTCATCGTATTTCCCGAGGACGCCCATGCCCCCATCGTGGGCGAGGGACACGTGCGCAAGCTCGTGGGCAAGGTGCGCCTGCCCCGCTGAGCGGCCCGGGACCCATCAACCGTAACCATTCATTCCTATTATCATAGACTTATGGAAAAGATAAAAGGGCTCATCGATGCCCCCTTTACCCCGTTTCTGGAAAACGGTGAAGTAAACTACGCGCCGATAGGCGAATACGCCAGCCTGTTACAGCGCAACGGCCTGAAAGGTGTTTTCATAAACGGTTCGTCAGGCGAAGGCTACATGCTCACTGAGGACGAGCGCATCAAGTTGGCGGAGGCGTGGATGGCGGCCGTGCCCGCCGGCTTCAAGGTGATTGTCCATGTGGGCAGCACCTGTGTGAAGTCGAGCCGCCGACTGGCCGCCCACGCGCAGGCCCTGGGCGCCTGGGGCGTGGGAGCCATGGCGCCCCCCTTCCCCAAGGTGAACCGCATCGAGGAACTGGTGAAGTATTGCGAGGAAATCGCTTCGGCCGCCCCCGAACTGCCGTTCTATTTCTACCACATCCCCGCCTTCAACGGCGCCTACTTGCCGATGGTGGACTTCCTCAAGGCCGTCGACGGCCGAATCCCCAACTTCGCCGGCATCAAGTACACGTACGAAAGCCTCTACGAGTACAACCAGTGCCGCCTCTACGCCGGCGGCAAGTTCGACATGCTGCACGGACAGGACGAGACCCTCTTGCCCTGCCTCGCCATGGGCGGCGCACAGGGCGGCATCGGCGGGACAACGAACTACAACGGCCGTTGCCTGACCGGCATCCTCGAGGCCTGGGAAAAGGGCGACATCGAACGCGCCCGCACCCTGCAAAACTACGCCCAGGACGTGATCAACGTAATCTGTCACTTCCGCGGCAACATCGTAGCGGGAAAAAGAATCATGAAACTGATTGGCCTCGACCTGGGTAAGAACCGCACTCCCTTCCAGAATATGACGGACGAGGAGGAAACTCGCATGAAAGCCGAGCTCGAAGCCATCGACTTCTTTAACCATTGCAACAAATAATCGCCATGTTGGACATCAAACAGTACCTCAGCGACTGGAAAGAGCGCTACAAGTACGACCTGACACAGAATATCCTGCCGTTCTGGCTCAAGCACGGCTGGGACCGCGAGCACGGCGGCGTCTACACGTGCTTAGACCGCGACGGCTCGCTCATGGACGGAACGAAGTCGGTCTGGTTTCAGGGGCGCTTCGCCTTCGTTTGCGCTTTTGCCTACAATAATGTGGCGCGTTTCCCCGTCTGGCTCGAGGCCTCCCGTTCGGCACTCGACTTCATCGAGGCCCACTGCTTCGACGCAGACGGCCGCATGTACTTTGAAGTGATGGCGGACGGCACGCCGCTGCGCAAGCGCCGCTACGTCTTCTCCGAGAGTTTCGCCATCATCGCCATGGCCGAGTACGCCAAGGCCACGGGCGACGAGACCTACGCCCGCAAGGCGCTCGAACTGTTCAAGCGCACGCTCCATTTCCTCGAGACGCCCGGGCTGCTGGAACCGAAGTACCTGGACACGCTGCCTATGCAGGGCCACTCCATCACTATGATTCTGGTCAACACGGCTGCCCGCGTGCGCGAGGTCATCAGTGACCCGGTGCTCGACGCCCAGATTGATCGCTCCATCGCCTTGCTGCGCGACTGCTTCATGCACCCCGAGTTCAAGGCCCTGCTGGAGACGGTCGGCCCGAACGGGGAGTTCATCGACACGAACAACGGCCGGACCATCAATCCCGGTCACTGCATCGAGACGGCCTGGTTCCTCCTCGAGGAGGCCTGTCACCGCGACGACGACGAACTGCGCAAGATGGCCTTGCAAATACTCGACTGGTCCTGGAAGTGGGGCTGGGACGAAACGTACGGCGGCATCATCAACTTCCGCGACTGCAAGGGGCTGCCGGCCCAGGACTACTCGCAAGACATGAAGTTCTGGTGGCCACAGACCGAGGCCATCATCGCCACACTCTACGCATACCACGTCACGGGCGACTTGAAGTATCTGGCCTGGCATCGGCTGGCCAGCAACTGGGCCTATGCGCACTTCCCCGACGAGGAGTACGGCGAATGGTTCGGCTACCTGCACCGCGACGGCACCGTAGCCCAGACGGCCAAGGGTAACCTGTTCAAGGGGCCGTTCCATATTCCGCGCATGATGGTCTGCGGCTATCGGCTTTGCCGCGCCATCCTCGGCGAGATTTGAACACACGGGCCGGCCGCTTCGTCAGACAGACGGGGCGGCCGGCTGCTTTCTCCGCCCGGCCGGTCGGCGGGACGGTCGCGGCGCTTACGTCCCGGACGGCGCCGGCCGCGGGCCGCGTCTACGGGCCTTAGCCCCGTAAAAACTGGGCCTATTCCCGTAAAAATTGGCCTTAGCCCCGTGTTTGCCGTCAGTAGCCGGGGCGGACGGGCACCAAGCGCAGCGGAGGCGGGGAGAGGAAAAGAGGAAAGGAAAAACAACTGAAACACGACAAGAACTATGCGGAAAACATGGATGACGATGCTGCTGCTCGCCGGCCTTTGCGCCGGCGCGGCCCGGGCACAGGGCGGACTGACGTGGCAAGCGGCCCCGGCCGCTCCGACAGGCCTGGACGCCCGCTTCGCCCGGGGCGTGTCGGCTTCCTATGCCGGCGTGAGCGACACGCTGGCATGGTGGGCCGGCGGCTGTAATTTCCCGGACGTCCCGGCGGCGGACGGGGGAAAGAAAGCATTTTATGACGAGGTGCTGACCCTGTCGCTGCGCACCCCGGACCAGGGCTGGCGCGTCGTGGGCCGCCTGCCCCGGGCCGCGGCCTACGGCGCCGCCGTCGCGCTACCCGACGGGTTGCTGTGCCTCGGCGGACAGACGGCGGCCGGGCCTGTGACCGCCGTCTGGCGGCTACGCCTCGCGCCCGGCGGCACCGGCCTGCGGTGCGACACGCTACCCGCCCTGCCTGTTCCGATGGACAACGTGTGCGGCGCGCTCGTAGGCCGTCGCGTCTACGTGGCGGGCGGCAATCAGTCCGGCCAGGCGTCGGCCGCGGTCTACTCGCTTTCGCTCGACGCGCCCGCGGCCGGTTGGCAGGCCGAGCCGCCCATGCCCGGCGCGCCCCGGACGCAGGCCGTCGCTGTCGGGCTGCGGTGGCACGACGAGTGGTGCCTTTACGTCTTCGGCGGTTTCGCGGCGGCCGGACCGGGGCGACCGGCCAGCCTGTCCACTTCCTCGCTCCGCTACGTGCCCTCGGCGCGGCGGTGGGACGTAGTGGCCGAGCCGCTCGACGCCGCGGGGCGTCCCGTGAGCCTGGGCGGCGGCGCGGGCTATGCCGTGGACGACTCGACGGCCCTTTGCCTGGGCGGCGTGGACGCGGAGGTGTTCCTGGCGGCGCTACGGCGCGAAGCGGCTGCGGCAGCGGCGGCGAGGGCCGGCGATACGGCCGCTGTGGCGCGCTACAAGGCGGCTGCCCGGCGCTATATGACTCAGCCTCCGGCGGCCTATCGGCTCAACCGGAACGTAATGGCCTACGACGCGGCGCGTAATCGCTGGACGGTCGTCGACCGGGTGGAGCGGGCGGCCCGTGCGGGCGCTGCCCTGGCGGGTAGGGGCCGGCGTTTCTTCTGGATAAACGGGGAGCTGAAGCCCGGCATCCGCACCCCCGAGGTGTGGCGCTGCGACTGGGCGCCCGCGGCGCGTCCGGACGGCGACCGTCCGGCTGCCCGGCGGAATCCGTAAAATAGGTAGGAAAGCCCGTAATCTGTTTCTTTCGTCTACCGCCGGAACGCCTTAATTTTGCATCGTCGGCAGCAGACCGGTGCGGGACGTTGCGCGCAGACGCTTTCCGGCCCGGCCGCCTGTCCGGCCATCTGTTCACATAAATCCCCCAAATCCATGAAACGTATTCTTATCACATTCCTTACGGCGCTGGGCTTGTTGGCGTCGGGAATGCTCTCAACTCTTAAAGCTCAAAGTATGAAAATGAACGAAGATTTGTTCCGGAACGATCCCGACCTGGGGACCGTTATTCGCAATTTCGCCTTCGACGAGGTGCAGCAATACGGCAACCTGGACACGAAGACGCGGCTCTTGGTGACGCTCGCTTCCAACATAGCCTGTCAGGCGCAGACCATTTACCGCTCCACGCTGGAGCAGGCCTGGGAAGCCGGCGTGACGCCCGTCGAGCTGAAGGAAGTGCTCTATCAGTGCGTGCCCTATGCCGGCCTGGCGCGGGTGACGGACTTTATCGCGCTGACCAATGACTTTCTGAAGGAGAAAGGGGCCTCGCTGCCCGTGGCCAGTCAGTCCACCACGACGCCCGCTACCCGCTTCGACAAGGGCTTGGCCACGCAGAAGGGCATCTTCGGCCCGTCCATCGACGAGATGCGTCGCACCGCGCCCGAGAATCAGAAGCACATCCAGGACTATCTGTCGGCCAACTGCTTCGGCGACTATTACACGCGCACCGGGCTTGACGTGAAGGCGCGCGAGCTCCTGACCTACTCCGTCTTGATTTCGCTCGGCGGCTGCGAGCCCCAGGTGAAGGGGCATATTCAGGGCAACTTGAATGTGGGCAATGACAAGGCGCGCCTCCTGGCCGTGACGACACAACTCCTGCCCTACATCGGCTATCCCCGTACGCTCAACGCCATTGCCTGCCTCAACGCCGTTGCGCCCGAAGCGGCCGACACGACGAAGACCGGCCTGCCGGAAAATCTGAGTCCGTTCCCCATCGGCGGGCCTAATCCGCCGGCCAACGCGCAGTATTTCATCGGTCAGTCGTACCTGGCCCCGCTCGCCACGGATAAGGAGATGGCCTGCCCCATCTACAACGTGACCTTCGAGCCGGGTTGCCGCAACAACTGGCACAGTCATACGGGCGGACAAATCCTGATTGCTGTCGGCGGCGTCGGTTACTACCAGGAGAAGGGCCAGCCCGCGCGCCGGCTGGAACCGGGCGACGTGGTAGAAATCAAGCCCAACGTGGTACACTGGCACGGGGCCGCTCCCGACAGCTGGTTCTCGCACCTCGCCATCGAGTGCCACCCGCAAACGAACAAGAACACGTGGCTCGAGCCCGTGGACGACGAGCAGTACCGCCAGGCGACGTCGGCCTCGCGCTAAGCGCTGCCGCCGCGGCCCCGTAGCCGCATCCCGTTTGCCTACGATAATCGTGTGGACTGTCGTAGGCAATTTTTTTCAACCCTTACCGAAATGTAACGAAACCCTTTCATCCCATATTTTCCCCGTATGAAAAAGAATCCTGTGCCGCGCCCCGTTGCCGCCCGGCCGCTTGCCCTGGCTCTGCTGGGCGGCGCCCTCGCGGCGGTGCCGGCCCTTCTCCACGCCCAGACCGACACCGTGCGCACGGGCAGTAGCTATGAAATCGGCGAGGCTGTGGTCACCGGCACGCGCAATGCGGTCAGCGCCCGCGACCTGCTGATGACGGTGAGCGTCGTCGGTCGCAGTCGCCTCGAAGCCAGTCACAACGCGTCGTTGCTGCCTACGTTGACGCAGCAGGTCCCGGGCCTCTTCGTCACCAGCCGCGGCGTGATGGGCTACGGCGTATCGACCGGCGCAGCGGGCGGCATGAGCCTGCGCGGCCTCTCGTCGAGCGCGCAAATGCTCGTACTCATCGACGGACACCCCCAGTACATGGGCCTCTTCGGACACCCCATCGCGGACGCCTACCAGACCATGTTGGCCGACCGCGTAGAGGTGCTCCGCGGCCCTGCCTCCGTGCTCTACGGCTCCAACGCCATGGCGGGCGTCATCAATATCGTCACGCGCCGGATGCCTGACGACGGCGTTTCGACCGATGCGACCGTGAGCGGCGGTTCCTATGGCACGGTGCAGGCCGAAGCGGCCAATCGTGTGAAGCACGGTCGCTTCAGCAGCGTCGTTACGGCCAATTACGGCCGCTCTGATGGCCATCGCCCCGACATGGCTTTCGAGCAGTACGGCGGTTATGCCAAGCTCGCCTACGACTGGTCGCCGCGCTGGCGCCTTTGGGGCGATGTCAACGTGACCCATTTCAACGCCTCGAACCCCGGGCCCGTCGACGCGCCGCTCTATGACAACGATTCCCGCATTACGCGCGGCATGGCGTCGGCCATGCTCGAGAACCACTACGAACGCACCTCGGGCGCCGTGAGCCTGTTCTACAACTGGGGCCGACACGAGATCAACGACGGATACGAGGCCGGCGAGGAACCGCAGACGTCGCTCTTTCACTCGAAAGACTACATGGCGGGCGTCTCCCTCTACCAGAGTTTCGTGCCCGTAGCGGGCGGCCGGCTGACCCTGGGCTTCGACTACCAGCACTTCGGCGGGGAAACGTGGAACCGCGTCCTGGCGACGGGCGAACGCTTGCCCGGCGTGGAGAAAAAGCAGGACGAGCTGGCCGGATATGCCGACTACCGGCAGCACCTGGGCCGCTGGCTGACGCTCGACGCCGGCTTGCGCGTGGACCACCATTCGCACACCGGCACCGAGTTCATCCCGCAAGGCGGCCTGTCCTTCCACCTGCCGCGCCAGGTGGAGCTGAAGGCGATGGTAAGCAAAGGTTTCCGCAATCCTACGATTCGGGAGATGTACATGTTTCCCCCGCAGAACCCCGACTTGCGGCCCGAACGCCTGATGAATTACGAGCTCTCTTTCTCCCAGCGCCAGCTGGACGGCGCCTTGACCTATGGCCTCAATCTCTATTACATCAAGGGCGAGAATATTATTGAGGTCGACCCCGCCGCCCGCCGTTACTTCAACTCCGGGGCTGTGGAGAACTACGGCCTGGAGGCCAACGTGGCCTATACGCCATCGCGCTCCTGGAACTTTTCCGCCAATTACAGTTGGGTACACATGGAGACGCCCGTGCTGGGCGCGCCCGAGCACAAGTTATACGCCGGCGCCGACTACCATCGCGGCGCCTGGCGCGCCTCGACCGGCGTGCAGTACGTCCGAGGGCTCTACACCGCCGTGGGCAGCGCGCCGCAACGGGAAACGTTCGTCTTGTGGGACGCCCAGGCCGACTACCGCCTCTGCCGCCAGGTGACGCTCTTCGTCAAGGGCGAGAACCTGCTGGCACAGCGCTACGAGACGCTGGCCGGCTACCCGATGCCCAAGGCCACGTTTACCGGGGGCGTTTCCTTACGCTTCTGAGTTGTGTACATACGCGAGCCGCCGACCCCATGACGGGGCCGGCGGCTTTTTCGTGTTCCGCCGCGGCGGCGCCTACTCCGGCTGCGCGGTGTGTTTACGGCGAAACGCCCGGGGCGAAGCGTGCGTCTCCTTCCGAAAGAACTTGCCGAACGCCGAAGCGTCCGCGAAGCCCAGCTCATGGGCTATCTGTTTCACTTCCCAGTCCGTGCAGTCCAGCAGGCGCCTTGCCTCGGCCGTCAGCAGTCGGGCCATGTGTTCGCGGACAGTCCGCCCCGTCGTCTGCTTAACGATACGCGACAGGTACGTAGTGGAAATGCAAAGCCGGTCGGCGTAAAAGGCGATGGCATGCTCTTTCCGGTAGTGCCTCACCAAGAGCCGGCGGAAGCGGCGATAGAGCTCGTCGGGCCGGCGTACGCAGGTCGAGGCCGTGCGCGACGCCTGGGCCAGGAGGTCCGTAGCCATGAGCAGGCAGGCGCTGCACAAGTGGCGCCTCACGCCCCGTTCGTGCGCCCGGGGCCTGGCCGGGACGTAGCGGAACAACTCCAGCGCCGTCCGCATCCGGTTGAAGTCCTCCCCGCCCAAGTGGACCACCGGCAGCCGCCCGTGTGCGGCGAAGCCGGCCAACTGGTGGTAGAGCGGTTCGCCGTCCGACAGACTGTCGAAATAGGGCGGCGCGATGCGCAGATACGCAAGGGCAAAGTCGGGCGAAGTCTCCGTGAACGCCGCCCGCAGGCTCGGCGTCAGCACCAGCAGGTCGTGCGGGCGCAGGTCGCGTGGGGCGCCGCCCTCGGCCAGACGCGCTCCGCCGCCCGTGACCACCGCGAGGAAGAAGGCCTGCTCCAGCACCGGCGGCCCGTCCGTTCCGGCGGCCGGCCTCACCGTGCCGAACGACAGCGCGCCGTCCCGCGGTTCGCCGGCGGCGGAGGGCAAAGGGGGGAATAAGTCCATAAGCAAAGCGATTAGGGAAATCAAAAATACGAACTGTTTCGGAATGGACGAAAGCTGTTTGCAAAAAAATGTGTCTAAACCGTAAAAAACTGCGGAACTTTGCAGGCAAAACAAACTAAGGCTTCGCTTCAAATGAAAAAGAATCCCCTGTTCCGCCGATACCTCCTGTTCCTGGTATCCATATTCATCAACACCGTCGGCATAGCCGCCATCACACGCGCCCAGCTCGGCACGTCGCCCATCACGAGCGTGAACTACGTGCTTAGCTTCTTCACGCCGCTGACCATGGGCCAGTGGACCATCATCGTCAACCTGCTCTTCATGCTCATAGACCTCCTGCTCATGACCCGGGCCGAGCTTCGCGCGGACCTGCGGGCCTATCTCTCCCAAATACCCGTGACGCTCTGTTTCGGTACGTTCATCGATTGTTCCATGGCGATGCTCGACAGGGTGCAACCGACGACGTATCCCGGGCAACTGGTCGCGCTCGCTGCGGGTTGCGTCATTCTGGCGCTCGGTATTGCCCTCGAGGTCAAGGCCAGTGTGGCCATGTTGGCGGGTGAGTATCTTGTCAAGGCCCTCTCGCGCCGTTTCCGCTTCGACTTTGGTTATGTGAAGCTCGGCTTCGACGTGACGCTGGTCCTCCTGGCCTGCACCATGTCGTGGCTGGCCCTCTCGCGCATAGACGGCGTCCGGGAAGGCACGGTCATAGCCGCCATCGTCGTGGGGCCTATCATCCATTTCCTGACGCCCCTTTTGCGCGTGCTCGACGGCTGGCTGGGCGTCTCCGCCCCGGCGGCCGCTGCCGAGCCGCAGAGTTATCCGCCCGTTGTCACCATAGCCCGCGAGTACGGGAGCGGCGGCCGCCAGATGGGCCAGCTCTTGGCCGAAAAGCTGGGCCTGCCGCTCTACGACCGCCAGTTTATCAGCCTCGCCGCGAAGGAGAGCGGCTTGCCCGAGAGCTACGTCCGGGCCAACGAGCAATTTGTCCCCTCGTCCCTGCTCAAGAGCATCTTGAACCACGGTAACCGCCCCGAGGACGGCCTCACGCCCGACGACGCCCTCTTCGTTGCCGAGAGCCGCATCGTCCAGCGCCTGGCCTCGGAGGGCTCTTGCGTCATCGTGGGGCGTCTGGCCGACTACGTGCTGCGCCAGCGCCCGAACACCATCCGCGTGTTCTGCCTGGCCGACTTCGAGAGCAAATGCCGCCGCGCCGTGGAGGAGTACGGCGTGTCGCCGGCCACCGCGGCCGCCGAAGTGCGGCGGGTGGGGCGCGCCCGGGCCGAGCACTACGAGTACTATACGGGCCAGCGATGGGGTGACCCCCGCAACTTCGACCTCACCATCAACACGAGCCACGTGGAGCCCGCCGAGGGCGCGCGCCTGGTGGAGCGGCTCTACGCCGAGGCCCAGGCGCACGAACGTCACTGACGCCTGTGCCGGCGACCGGGCGCGTATTGCCGTCCCCGGTTGTCCCGTTTCTTCTGCCGCGGTGCGCCGTTTTTCCGAACGGCGCACCGCGGTTTTCCATGGGCCGCCGGTTGCCTTTCCCCGTCCGGCCGGGAACAGCCCGACGGGCGGTGCGGCTTTCCCGCGGCGCGCGGCCCCCAGGGGCGGGCCGGCCGCCTTTGCCGCTTTCGGTCCGGACAGCGCCGACGGTGGCCGTGCGGACGGCGCCAGTTTCCGGAAACACGGGGCTAAGGCCCGTACGAACGGGGCCTATTCCCGTAAAAACTGGCCTTAGCCCCGTAGCGGCGAGCCTTAGGCCCGTATTTTCTTCCCTTAGCCCCGTAAAAAATTCCCTTCGCTCCGTCGGGCCGTTCCCTCCTGCTGCGTCCGGTCCTCCCGTAGGCCGCCCGTCGGCAAAGCGCCGGCGGGCGACGGGACCTTGCGCCCGGGCGGCGCGGACAGGCTTTTTCGTAAAATAGTCCATGTTTCATTGTTTTCAGCTATTCCCAGTTTGGAGAGAATCGCTTTCCTTTGCGGCAGGGTTTCTTCGGGTGTAGCGTTGCGTACGCTGCGCGGTCCGGAGCCCCGTTCTTTTTATCCGCATGTTTTTCTTGAAAAATTTTCGAATATGTGTAGATTTCATCGGGATGCAGCGTCGGGCGGCTGGCTCCGGCATGTTTTGTTCTGGATGGCTTGGGCCGGTGCCTGGGCCTGGGCCGGTGCGGCGGGCGACCGCATTCCCCTCGACGGGCTCTGGCGCTTTCAGCTGGACCCCTCGGGCTTTGGCATGACGGCCGGTTCCGAGCTGTACCGCACCCGGCTGGCGGGCAGCATCGCCTTGCCCGGCTCGACAGACGAGGCGGGGGCGGGCGTGTGCAACGAGACGGCCTACGTGGACCGCCTGAGCCGCCGTTTCGAGTACGTAGGCATGGCCTGGTACCAACGCGAAGTGACCATTCCCGCTGACTGGGCGGGGAAAGAGATAGAGCTCTTCCTCGAGCGTTGTCACTGGACGACGACCGTCTACGTGGACGGCGCGTTCGTCGGACAGGACGAGCGCCTCTCCACGCCTAACCGTTTTCGCCTGACGCCCTATCTGACGCCCGGCGAGCATACGCTGACGCTCTGCGTGGACAATCGGCTGAAGTATCCGATGGACCACTGGACGCACGGCACGACGGAGTACACGCAGACGAACTGGAACGGCGTGGTGGGCCGTATGGAGCTGGTGGCGCGTCCGGCGCGCCACGTGTCCGGCGTGGACGTCTGTCCCGACATTGACCGGCGGAGCGTCGACGTGGCGTTGCGCTTTGCCGCTGCCCCCAATGCGGCCGACGGGCGGCTGACGGTGCGCGTCACGGACCTGACGGACGGACGGCTGGCCGCCAAGGCCGACGTGCCCGTAGCGGCAGCCGACTCCGCCCTGCGCCTGGACCTGCCGTTACGGACGGACATGCGGCTGTGGGACGAATTTTCACCCGCGCTCTATCGCCTGGAGGCCGTGCTCGCCTCGCCGGCGGGCTGCGACACGGTACGGCGCACGTTCGGCATGCGCAAGGTGGAGCAGGGCGCGCACCACGTCCGCCTGAACGGCCGCGACATCCACTTGCGCGGCGTCCTGGACTGCGCGGTGTTTCCCCTGACGGGCTACCCGGCCACCGACGTGCCCGCGTGGGAACGCATATTCCGCACCGTGAAGGACTACGGCTTCAACCACGTGCGCTTCCACTCCTGGTGTCCGCCCGAGGCGGCCTTTGCCGCGGCCGACGCCGTGGGCCTCTACCTCCAGGTGGAGCTGCCCATGTGGATAAAGGACGTGGGAAAGTACCCGGCACGCCGTGATTTCTTCGAGAAGGAGATGTACGCCGTACTCGAGGCCTACGGGCATCACCCCTCCTTCCTGCTCTACTGTAACGGTAATGAGAACGAAGGTGACTTTAGCGTGCTGGAGGACCTGATACGGAAAGGCCGTGCCCGCGACGGGCGCCACCTCTACTCGGCCTCAACGGCGCGCACGCACGTCGCTTCGGATCAGTTCTACACTTCGCACGTGACGGAGAAAGGCTGGATAACGGTCTACGAGGGCCGGCCCTCGACCGACTGGGACTGCTCGCGGGAATCGGAGATAGACGTCCCGGTCATCGCCCACGAGACGGGTCAGCGCTGCATGTATCCGAACTTCGCGGAGATGAAGAAGTATAAAGGCGTGCTGGAGCCCCGTAACTTCATGGTCTTTCAGAAGCGCCTGGCCCAAAACGGGATGCTCGGACAGGCCGACGACTTCTTCCGCGCCACCGGGGCCCACACCGTGCTGCAATACAAGGAGGTGAACGAGGCCCTGCTGCGTTCGGCCGGTTCGGGAGGCTTCCAGTTGCTGGGCCTGCAGGACTTTCCGGGCCAGGGCAGCGCCTTCGTGGGCATCCTGGACGCCTTCTGGGAGAGCAAGGGGCTGGTGACGCCGGAAAAGTTCCGCGAATCGTGCGGCCCGATGGTGCTGCTGGCCCGCCTGCCGGGCCGCGCCTTCACCGAGGGCGACACGCTGAAGGCCAAGTTGGGCATTTACCAGTTCGGCCCCCGGGATTTGAAGGGCGGCCGCCTGTCGTGGCGCATCGAGGACGCGTCGGGCCGGACCCTGTGGAAGGGCAGCCTGCGCCACGGTACGCTGCCGCAGGCCACGGTGGACTCCATCGGCGCCATAGCGGTGCCCCTGACAGGACTGGGCCGCGCGCAGCGCCTGACGCTCCACGCGACGCTGGGCGACTTGCACAACGAGTGGAACCTCTGGGTCTATCCGCCGCGCGAACGGCAGGCGGCCGACACGACCTGCCTGGTGCGCGACTGGGCTACGGCCCGCGAGCGCCTGGCCAGAGGCGAGCGCGTGGTCTACGTGCCGGGGCGCGATGTGCCCGGACGGAACACCCACTTCGCCAGTCACTTCTGGAACCCCATTATGTTCAAGTGGGACCCGATGATTGTCGGTACGTGCATCGACTCGGGGCATCCCGCGCTGGCCGATTTCCCTACCTCCTACTACGCGGACTGGCAATGGTGGGACGTGCTGAATTATGGCAAGGCTATGGACCTGACCGCCCTGCGCGGACTGACGCCCGTCATCCAGAGTGTGGACACGTACGAGGTGAACCGCAAGCTGGGCATTGCCTTTGAGGCGCAGGTAGGCCCCGGCAGGCTGTTCGTGCTGGGCGTAGACCTGGACAAGGACATCGCCGTCCGACCCGCCACGCGCCAGTTGCTCTATTCCGTGTGCCGCTATGTGGCGTCGGACCGCTTTGCCCCGGCGGCGCGGGTGGCGCCCTACGAGCTCGACGCCGTATTCTCCGGGCCGCTGCCCCAGACGGCGACGGGAGGAAACGCAGCCGTGGAACAATTGTTGAACCAATAACATACAGAAGCCTATGTGCATACACTCCATATATAATAGGAGTGCCCGGTTGGCTTTACCGGGCCTGTTGCTGGGCCTGGCCGCGACGTTACTGTCGGCGTGCCAGGCCACCGGCCGTATGGCTGCCACCCCGCACGGTAGCGATTTGCAGTATGTCGACCTGGCCCCGACGTGGGACGAAGGCATCCCCCTGGGCAACGCCACGGTGGGGGCGCTCGTCTGGCAGCGCGACGGGGCGCTGCGCCTGTCGTTCGACCGCTCGGACCTCTGGGACCTGCGCCCGGTGGACAGTCTGAGCGGACCGAACTACCGCTTCGACTGGGTGTGCGAGCAGGCGGAGCACGGCGACTATAGCCTGGTGCAACGGAAAATGGACGTGCCCTACGAGGCCGAGCCCGCGCCGACCAAGCTCCCCGGCGCGGCGCTGGAGTTCCAGACGGTCGGGAAGCTGGGCAAGGTGGCGGGAGTGCGCCTCTATTTGCAGAACGCCCTGTGCGAGGTGGACTGGAGCGGCGGCGCCCGCCTGCAAACGTTTGTTCACGCCACGGAGCCCGTGGGCTGGTTCCGTTTCGAGGGCGTGCCGGAGGACTTCGTCCCGGTCCTTGTTCCCCCGACCTACGGGGATAGGGGAGACGGCGGCGTGGCCAATTCCATAGACGGGCAGAGCTTGGGCCGTCTGGGCTACCGGCAGGGGCGCGTCGACGCCCGGCCGCAGACGCTGGTCTATCACCAGGAAGGGTGGGGCGGCTTCTATTACGATGTCGTCGTGAGCTGGGAGCGGGAGGGCGATGCCTTGACGGGTGTCTGGAGCATTACATCCTCGCTCAGCGAGCAGCGTGGCGACGGGCAGCAGGCCGCACGCGAGGTGGCCGAGGCCCTGGACCGCGGATGGAAGGCGGACTGCCGTACGCACCAGCGCTATTGGGACAACTATTGGGCCGCTTCGTCGGTGACGCTGCCCGACAGCGTCCTGCAACGGCAATACGACAACGAAATGTATAAATTCGGCTCGGCGGCGCGCGAGGACAGCTACCCCATCTCGCTCCAGTCCGTGTGGACAGCCGACGACGGCGGGCTGCCCCCCTGGAAGGGCGACTATCACCACGACCTGAACACGCAGCTCAGCTACTGGCCCGCCTACGCCGCGAACCATTTGCCCGAGGCGGCGAGCTACGTGAACACGCTCTGGGCCCAGCGCCCCACGTACCGGCGTTACACGCGGGAATATTTCGGCGTAGAGGGGCTCAACGTGCCCGGTGTCTGCACGCTGACGGGCGAGCCGATGGGCGGCTGGATACAGTATTCCATGTCGCAGACCGTATCGGCGTGGCTGGCCTATCACTTCTACCAGCAGTGGCGCTATTCGGGCGACGCGACGTTTCTGGCCCTGCGGGCCTACCCCTTTGCCCGCGACGTGGCGCACTTCCTGGAGCAGATGTCCCGCGTGGACGAGCGCGGCCGGCGACGCTTGCGCCTCAGCTCGAGCCCGGAGTACGGCGACAACGCGGCTTCGGCGTGGTTCCGCGACATGACGAACTTCGACCTGGCCCAGATGCACTCCGCCTTCCGCATAGCGGCGGAGATGGCCGACTCGCTCCACTTGGCCGAAGAAGCGGCCCACTGGCGGG
>OHQT01000683.1_pt1 | contig 16295 bp, 10 predicted proteins | sample 1578221 | NCBI WGS metagenome assembly OHQT01 (sample SAMEA3879547, study PRJEB24766) | human gut metagenome | biome: human-associated habitat; feature: feces | place: USA | collected 1985/1987
CTTTGCACAAACCAGAACGATACAATGTTATTGAGGTGAACGATTATGCCGATTGATGATTTAACTGCTTTAGGGCAAAAAATGCGAGAAGCCCGAAAGAATAAAGAGCTAACACAGCAGGAGCTATCTGATCTGAGCCATGTTTCTGTAAAGCAAATCGCCAATATCGAAAAAGGGAAAATGAATCCTTCCTATTTGATTTTGAGAGCATTGGCAAAGGTCCTGCACATCTCTTTATAGATACACTTATAAATCCAGATGTTTCTCTGGAGGATGAGGGTGTCAATCAGATGAAAATGCTTTATTCCAGCTGTCCGCCAGAAATGCGTGACACCCTGTTGCATCACACCCAGGAAACGGTGAAAGAACTGACAGAGTTGTCCGAGAAATTTGAAACGAATTGAGCCAGTGAGTGAAATTTAACGATTCTCTCACTGGTTCTTTTCATTTTCGGAGAAAAGAGGCAAGCAATGCCTGTGTTAATACACACAGGCCCGCAGAGAAGAAAATCCCTCCGTGATTTTCCTCTCCGCTTGCTTGTTGAGGGCAGCGCCCCCAAGCCCCTTTGAACACAGAATTTCATTCTGTGGCTGCGCGTTCTGCGAACGCTTTTGACCAGGACCAGCTTACCGCTGGCCGTGGTCTTTTTCTTTTTCAACATCCTGTTCTACCTCCATTTTCAGCACTCGATCCACATTGGCCTTTGCCGTTAAAAGCTCCCGCATTTCCTCACGGGAACGCCGGTACTCGGCATAGGTCTTTTTCTTTTCTTCCAGCAATTTCGCATACTCTGTCTGCAACTCTTTGACCTTGGGCAGCTTCTTGACGCCCATCTCATCAAAGGCATTCTTAGCAGCCTGGTGGAGCAGAATTTCTTCCTCATGTTCTTCCCGGAATTTCTTAGAGTAGCCCGCCTTGCGGTATGCCACATAGACCTCACGGGTCTTGGCATAATTTACGATGTGAGTACGCAGAACAGCGATCTCTGCCATGCGCTTTTCAGCCGCTTTGATCTGCGCCGAAAGCTCATTGTGATGTGCCGTGGCAGCCGCAGCCTTTTCTTCCAAAACCGCATACTCCAGCAGGTTATGCTCTGACAGGTAATTCATGGTCTGCGCCATTTGCTTCAGATTGAAAACTTTGGCCCATCGAGCATAGCCAGTACCCTTTCCGGCCTGCAATTTTGCCTGAATGTCCACCAGCAGATTGACCTTCGGCGGCTCTGCCTGTGTGACTGTTTTCTTTCGCGGGGTATGTGCTTTCTTCCCTAAGAGAACTGCCCGCAAATCTTCCAATCCATATCCTTCGCCCAGACTGTCCATGCGGGCGGCTTTCTCCCAACCAGAGAGCTTCAGTCGATACGATTTTCCGCGCTTTGAGACTTCACAACCATACTCTTGCAACAGTTTCAGCAGTTCTTCAAAGTCAGCAGGACTTTGTGATAATGCGTTGTCAATCGCCACACGAAGCAGCTCTCGGTGAGATGGCTTTGCCTGATCGCCCAGCCATTTGTTATAGCTCTTTCCGTGAAGTTTCGGATTCTCTACAATGGACAGTCCATTCTCAATACAGATGGTGTCACTTAGCCGACGAACCGCCTTGGTGCTGCCCCAAAAGTTTCGGAACTTCCGGTCATATTCTAAGCTGACCGATGACCAGATAATGTGATTATGAATGTGCGACTTGTCTATGTGAGTGCAGACCACAAAGGCATGATTGCCTTTAGTAAAACGCTTTGCAAATTCTACGCCCAGCCGGTTTGCTTCTTCCGGGGTAATCTCACCAGGGCGGAAGGACTGGCGCACATGATAGGCAATCACATCATCTGTACCACGCACTCGTCCGGTAGCGGCAATGTACTGCCGCTTTGCCAGAAGGAACTCCGCATCCGCAGTCCGGCTGTCACACGCATAGCCGGTAATGAGCCTGCCGTTATCTGTTTTCTTTGGATTGGCCACATAGTCGATGATGTCACTGATCGCCCGACTCTCTGTGCGGCCTTTGCCGACATGAAGCGGCATGATTCTTGTAGTTGCCATAATAGAAGGTCCTCCTCTCATAAATATTTTTGTTTTCGCTGAACTCTTTGCTTCTATCGTTGCAATAACTTTCTCCGCTGGGTATAATAAAAAAGAATATTCTACAACCTCAAAGGAGGGATTTCTATGATAGAACAGCTCATTGCTGAAGCAACCGAATGTGATTTCAAAGTTGCTCTCGAAACAAAAAAGCCAAAAAGCTGGTTAAAAAGTGTCAGTGCCTTTTCCAATGGAATCGGCGGCACTCTGTTTTTCGGAGTCTCTGATGACCGGGAGCCTATCGGCTTGTCCGATGTTCAAAAGGATGCTGAAGCGATCAGCCGCTTAATCAAAGAACGTATCACACCATTACCGCAGTTTATCTTAAAGCCATTGCAGGAAGATGGTAAAAACCTGTTGGCTCTGGAGGTTTCTCCTGGCCGCAGCACCCCATATTATTACAAGGCAGACGGAGTGATGGAAGCATATATCCGTGTTGGAAATGAAAGCGTAATTGCCCCGGATTACATTGTGAATGAACTGATCTTAAAGGGAACCAATCAGTCCTTTGATACCCTAACATCAGATGCGGTAAAAAAGGATTACAGCTTTACACTTCTGGAAGCAACCTATCTGGAACGGACCGGTCTCCGCTTTGAGCCATCCGATTATGTCTCCTTCGGTTTGGCTGACAAAAATGGGGTCTTGACCAATGCCGGAAAGCTCATGACCGATCAGCACACAGTTTATAACTCCCGTATGTTCTGTACCCGGTGGAATGGCTTGGAAAAAGGCTCTATCTTTGATGATGCGCTGGACGATAAAGAATACGAGGGGAATTTGATTTATTTACTGAAAAGCGGCAGTGAATTTATTCGCAATAATTCCAAAGTCCGTTTTGTCAAAGAGGCACAGTATCGTGTAGACAAGCCAGATTATGCTGAACGAGCTGTGACAGAGGCTCTTGTCAATGCGCTTATCCATCGTGATTATATTGTGCTTGGCAGCGAAATCCATATTGATATGTTTGATGATCGGGTGGAAATCACATCTCCGGGCGGTATGTTTGGCGGCGGCTCAATTCAGGAATACGATATTTACAGTATCCGTTCCATGCGACGAAACCCTGTGATCGCTGACCTGTTCCACCGCATGAAGTACATGGAACGCCGTGGAAGTGGTCTGCGCAAAATCGTCAGTGAAACTGAAAAGCTGCCTGGATACACAGAGGCATATAAGCCCGAATTTTCCTCAACAGCGACAGATTTCAGAGTCATCTTGAAAAATGTAAACTACAACTTAGAGGATGACACCCACCAAGTTATCCACCAAGTTACCCACCAAGTTATTGAACTATCAACGGTGTCCAAACAGATTTTGGCTTTTTGCACAACACCAAAATCCAAGAAAGAGCTTGCAGTATTTTGCGGCTTCAAAGATTTAAGAAACTTCACTTTGAAGCATATCAATCCGCTTTTAGAATCCGGGCAATTAGAAATGACTATTCCCGATAAACCTAAAAGTCGCAATCAAAAATATATTACAGTTCGTTCCGAATAAACAGAGAAGCAGGGCATTGGGTCTCATCTCCCATTGTCCTGCTTCTTTTTCATTCCAAATTATATTCACATCATTTACCCATACACCCAATCCTGGATCGCAAATTTCAAACTCTGCACCTTTCCCAGCAGCCAGATCGCAGCCAGCGGCAGCCCCATCGGGCTAATCAAAAATGCCATAACCAGCAAAATCACACCATTCTGCGGGGAATAGGTAATCAGCACAGCCACGCCAAGCAGAGCAATTACCGTGCTTAGTAGACCAAGCACCAGACCGGATATGTAGATCAGCCCCGTGCAGAGCCAGACAAAAAGCGTCAACACCAAAATGACCGGTGCAGTTACGATCATCAGCAGGCATTTCAAAATCTTCATTCCAGTTCCTCCTTCCAACGCTCCAGATACCGTTTGCACAGGGCATCCGCTTCTCTCTCATCATCTTCCGTCACTTCCCGTTTTCCTTTGGTCAGTTCAATCTCCAGATAAGTCCGGTAATCATCGGCTAAGAGGTCGAACAGTTCCTTGGGAGTATGGCACACCTCGCCAGAGCAATAGTGAAAATCTTGGTCAAATTCAACTCTTACACATCCATGGCGGCTGATATAAACTTCTATGGTCTCGTCTGCGGTCAGGTAATCCGCAAAAATCTCCAGCACCTTTTCAAAGGTCAGCATCTGTTTTCACTCCTTTGCTACGCTTCTTATTCTACTCATATTATCCGGTACGGACAGGCAAAAGACAAGGATACAGACAAAAAGAAAAAGCGGAGGAAGGTGCGGCGAAGAAACGCCGTTCCTCCCTCCGCAAATGGAGTATCTATCCCTGTTATGAAAGTTTGGAGAGTTGGGTAAGGATTTCCTTCACACCCTCCCACAGTTGTTCCTGCCGCTGGGATATATCCTCCAAGTCAGCATTATAAACCCGCCCGGTCTCATGCACTTTGCGGGTCAGCTGGTTCAAGTTGTTGCTGCTTCGGCGCATCAGGGAGACCAGCTCCTTCAGCTCTGGCAGTTCCAGCTTGACCACATAACCATCCAGCGCCATTTTCCGCAGATAAGCGCTCAAATTCTCTGTCCCGTATTGCTGCATCTTTTGATGGATCAGTTCCAGTTCTTCTGCGGACACCCAAAACAAAACCGGCACATCCCGCTTGCGCTTTGCCATGGTTATCGCTCCGGCTCCCGTTTTTTCGGGGCGGCAGACTTATGGGCGGGCAGCTCCTGTTTGAGCTTATCCCGTACTGAGGGACGGGACGGTTCCAGTTTTTTTCTCTGGGTACGGCTGCGCTGCTGTTCTTCACGCACCAGATCAATAAAACCATCCAGCACAGCAGGGTGGCTGTTTAAGGCATAACCACAACGGACGATTTCGGGATTATTGTTGGGAATGGTCTTGGCCCATTCTTTGTTGCGTCGGGAGTAGCGCCCATCCCAGTCCTGAAGCTGGACCGTGTTAGACAGAACCATGGACACACGCTCCATGCCATAGGTCTCGATCACACCCTTTGCCGCATCGTGGCTGAGATACATTCCGTCGAAGTGTTCCCGCACCGCCGCTTCAATGGACTCCTTGCATTGGAGATTTACATTGTTGGAAGCTCGGTACTGCTCCAGCTCCCCATGTTCTCTCGCATAGGCAGCTGAATGGGGATAGATCGGTGTTGTTCGCAGTTCCTCTTTAGCTCTGCACACATCGTCGGCACGGTTCTCAATGCTGTCCCGGATCACATCCATATAGCCGGTCTCCAGCTTTTCAAAATAGCGGTACACATCCGCCAATGGAGAGGGAGATTCCAAAAGTGCCTTGGCCTGGGCGTCGGTCAGCTCCAGCTCCTCCATCGCCATCACAATATCCTCACGGACAGTATATTCATAGGTGTGGTGCAGGATTTCTTCCGGGGGCTGGCTTTTCAGCCAGTCCCGGAACTTATCCTGTTCGGCAGCCATCTTTTCATAAAGGGCTGTATTCAGATCGTTAGTATTCATGTTATCGCACCTCCTCATGCTGTTTTGGTTTCTTGTCTGTACTGCGGGGTTGCACCGGGCGTTTTAGGTTATCCAGCACCGAAGGCCGTGTGCTTTTGGCAACAACAGACTCGGTGTGTGCCTGCCCCTTTCCGTCGATGTTGAGCAGGGTATCCAGCTCCACCAGACGGGCGTTTTTGCTTCTCAGTTCTTCTTCATAAAGGAATGGCTTTCCGACTTCCTCCTTTGCGGCAGCCTGCTGCTGATAGAGGTTATCCAGCTGGGCCTTTGCCGCCTCCAGACGCTGGGGCATCTGGGCGAGGGCATTGTCGATACGGGTAAGATTTCCGCGAGGGTCTGTACCAAGGGTTGCCCGGTGGGTCATCTGTCCTTTCAGCAGGAGCGTATACTCCTGTTTCCAAGCGGAAAATTCCACGGATATGGCATAGCCCCGGTAGCTGCCGATCTGCACCGGATCGGAGGTTTTGACCTCCTTGCAGGCATCCAAAAGGGCTGCACCGGCGTTCTCCTTATCGGTCAGCAGGTCTCCACGGATCTCCATACCGGCAAAGCCGTCCTCTGGGTGCGGGTGAGCTGCCAAAACCTCCAGATCGGATTCAAAGCCCTTGATAAAGCCTTTGTGCTTTTCAATCTCCTCCGGGAAGTATTTGAGCAGCTGGTCCTCCAGACGATATTGCTTGCTCTGGTGGTCGGCTTTCATCAGCTTCAGGCGGGATACCTCCACATCCAAATCCATACGCTCCTTGATACGGGGGTCTCCGGCACACAAAGCCTTGATCTCGGCAAAGGAAAGCGCCGTTTCATCCACATCATCGCAGGAGCGCACCGGCGATTTAGAAGTCATGATCTGACTGATGAATTTTTGCTTATTCTCCACCGTCTGCCAGAGGTATGCGTCAAAGGTTCCTTCGGTCACATAGCGGTACACATGGACAAGAGGATTCTGGTTACCCTGGCGCTCGATACGGCCCTTGCGCTGGGCAAGGTCTCCCGGTCTCCACGGACAGTCCAGGTCATGAAGTGCCACCAGACGGTCCTGCACATTGGTGCCTGCGCCCATCTTGGCGGTGCTGCCCAAAAGGACACGAACCTGACCGGTACGGACTTTAGAGAACAGCTCCTTTTTCCGCACTTCGGTATTGGCTTCATGGATAAAAGCGATCTGGTCGGCAGGCATCCCCTGAGCAATGAGTTTCTGACGAATATCGTCATATACCGTAAAGGCCGGTTCCTGCTCCGGCAGAGGCACAGCGCCTTCCAATGCGTGAAGCAGTGGATTATCCAGCGTTTTCGCCGCCTTGCTTGCAGGAGCTTTTGCCTGCGGTGTAGAAATGTCGCAGAACACCAGCTGGGTCAGCTTGTCAGCTTTGCCGTCCCGCCAGATCTGCATGATGTTGTCCACGCACTGATTGACCTTTGTGCCAGGTTCATCCGGCAGCATCTGGTTGACGATCCTCTGGTCCAGGCCCAGCTTACGGCCATCCGAGGTAATCTTGAGCATATTGTCCTGGGACGGGTCAACGGTTCCGCTGTGTACCAGCGATGCGCGCTCCGAAAGGGCCTTGACCATTTCCTGCTGATGTTCGGTAGGCTGCGCCACGATGTTGTGGTATTCCACCTCCGGGGTGGGCAGGTTCAGTTGGTCGGCGGTCTTGATGTCCGCCACTTCTTTGAACAGGTTCATCAGCTCCGGCAGATTAAAGAACTTGCTGAATCTCGTTCTTGCCCGGTAGCCGGTGCCTTCCGGTGCCAGCTCCAATGCTGTGACGGTCTCCCCAAATCGGGAAGCCCAGCAGTCGAAGTGGGTCATGTTCAGTTCTTGCAGGCGTTCATACTGAAGGTAACGCTGCATGGTGTAAAGCTCGGTCATGGAGTTGCTGACCGGGGTGCCGGTGGCAAAAATCACGCCACGGTTTCCGGTGATCTCATCCATATAGCGGCACTTGGCAAACATATCGGAGGATTTCTGCGCGTCCGATGTGGAAAGACCAGCCACATTCCGCATTTTTGTGTATAGAAACAGGTTTTTATAGTTGTGGGCCTCGTCCACAAACAAACGGTCCACACCCAGCTGCTCGAAGGTTACCACATCGTCTTTTCGCCCCTCGGCTTGCAGCTTTTCCAGTCTGGCTTCCAGAGACTTTCTGGTACGCTCCAGCTGCTTGACGGTAAAACGCTCGCCGCCACTGGCCTGTACCTCTGCAATCCCCTCGGTGATCTCGTCGATCTGTTCATAGAGAAGCCGTTCCTGACGCTCCCGGCTGATGGGGATACGCTCAAACTGGCTGTGTCCCATGATGATGGCATCATAATCACCCGTCGCAATACGAGCGCAGAACTTCTTTCGGTTATGGGTCTCAAAGTCCTTTTTGGTGGTGACTAAGATATTGGCGGAAGGATAGAGACGCAGAAACTCCGACGCCCACTGCTCTGTCAGATGGTTTGGAACCACAAAGAGAGATTTCTGGCACAGTCCCAGGCGTTTGGCTTCCATCGAAGCAGCTACCATTTCAAAAGTTTTGCCTGCGCCTACTTCATGTGCCAACAGGGTATTTCCTCCATACAGCACATGGGCAATGGCGCTTTTCTGGTGTTCCCGCAGGGTAATGGCCGGGTTCATGCCCCCAAAAGTGATGTGGCTGCCATCATATTCACGGGGACGGGTAGAGTTCATTTCTTCGTTGTACTGGCGCACCAAAGTCTGGCGGCGCTCCGGGTCTCTCCAGATCCAGTCCCTAAAGGCTTCCCGGATCGCCTGCTGTTTTTGAGCCGCCAGGGTGGTCTCCTTGGCATTCAGCACGCGGCGCTCTTTTCCGTCTGCGTCCTCTATGGTGTCATAGATACGGACATCTCGCAGGTTCAGGCTGTCCTCCAAAATCTTATAGGCATTGGCACGACTGGTCCCATAGGTGGTATAAGCTGCCACATCGTTGTAGGATACAGAAGATTTCCCCTTGATCTGCCATTCAGCGGTAAAGGACGAATAGTTGACCCCAATACTGCGCTGGAGATAAAACGGGGTATTAAAGGTCTCATACATAAACTGCTGGATATATTCCTTGTCAATCCAGGTAGCGCCCAGACGCACCTCGATCTCCGACGCATCCAGGTCTTTGGGCTGGGCGGCGGTAAGAGCTTCCACATTGACTGCATAAACCGGGTCCTGCTGTGCCGCCCGCTGCGCCTGACGCAGTTTGCGGCGTACATTGCCGGAAAGGTATTCATCAGCAGTCACATAATGGGGTGTGCCGTCTTTCTCCAACTGTCCCGGTACACGGAAGATCACGCCTTGCAGTTCTCCGGCCAGTGCTTCTTTTGTTTTTCCGGTAAGCTGGCTCATATAGTCCATATCCACGCAGGCTTTTTCCGAGATGGACACCGCCAGTGCTTCACTTGCCGTATCCACCACAGCCACCGCCTGATGGGGCTTGATGGTCCGCTTGGTGAACATATCTGCCTTGCGTTCCAGCTTTCCGTCCTCGTCGATGACTTCCAGCGCACAGAGCAGGTAATAGGAAGAATCGTCTGCATAGGCCAGTCGGTTTGCACGGTCATTGATAAGGCCATATTTTGCAGAAAAGCTGTCATAGAGGCTGTTCAGTTCCGCCTGCTTCTCCCGAATGGTGCTGTCCGGAACCGCTGCATCCATCTGAAGGTCGATCAGTTCCTGCACACAATCACGCAGTCCCACAAGACCTTTTACACGGGCTTCGGCGGTGGCGTTGAGGTCAGGGCGCACCATACGGCTGTTTTCCCGGTAGTACACCTGCCCGTCTACAATGGCATAGGAATAGTTCTTCACATTGGGGTCGGCAGGAATGGAGGTGTCAATGGCTTCGCCTTCGCCCAGCTCCGGCAGCTCTGCCTCCTGATAAGTGCCATGAATGTACTTCACAGCATCATGCAGCTGGTCGGAAAGCTCCAGTCCCTCGATAGGGTTCACGGTGTAGTCCATACCATGAGCAGTGCTTACCGGCTCCTGTCTGCCCAGCACCATTTCCGGGTGGTCGATAAAATACCGGTTGATGGCAAACCCGTCCTCCGTCTGTCCGGTCTGGGTCCATTCCGGCACGATGTCCAACGGGCGATCCCGCTTTTGGAGAAAGATGATGTCGGATACCACCTCGGCACCGGCATTCTTTTTGAACGCGTCATTAGGCAGACGGATAGCTCCCAGCAGCTCGGCACGCTGGGCAAGATAGCGGCGCACGGTGGAATCCTTGGCGTCCATGGTATATCGAGAGGTCACAAAAGCTACCACACCGCCGGGACGCACCTGATCCAGTGCTTTGGCAAAAAAATAGTTATGAATACTGAAATTCAGCTTGTTGTAGGCTTTGTCGTTGACCTGATACTGACCGAACGGCACATTGCCGATGGCAAGGTCAAAGAAGTCACGACTGTCTGTGGTCTCAAAGCCGCCTACTGTGATGTCCGCCTTGGGATAGAGCTGCTTTGCGATGCGCCCGGAAACAGGGTCCAGCTCCACGCCGTACAGACGGCTGTTTCGCATTTTCTCCGGCAGCATACCAAAGAAATTGCCCACACCCATAGACGGCTCCAGAATATTTCCGGTCTCAAATCCCATACGGTCCACCGCTTCATAGATGGCCTGAATGACCGTAGGGCTGGTGTAATGGGCGTTGAGGGTAGAGCTTCTGGCGGCGGCATATTCCTCCGGGGTCAGCAGTTCTTTTAGCTGGGCATACTCTAAAGCCCATGCCGGTTTCTCCGGGTCAAACGCATCAGAGAGACCGCCCCAGCCCACATATCGAGAAAGAACCTCCTGCTGTTCGGGGCTTGCCTGCTGTCCGGCAGCTTCCAGCTCTTTCAGCAAACGAATCGCATTGACATTTGCCTGGAACTTGGCTTTCGGACCGCCCTCACCCAAATGCTCATCTGTAATGCGGAAGTTTTTTGCATTGCGGCGCAGGTTAGCCTTGTATTCCTCATAAGATGCTTCCTCGGCAGCTTTGGCATTGGGAAAGGTCTGCCACTGGCCATTGACCTGAATGGAAACCGGGTGTTCGTCCAGCACTTCCTCAAAGGTTTTCTCCGGCTCAGTCACAGGGGCTGGCGGCTCCGGCTCCTCGATATGCAGTCGTTCCACCACCACATCATAAGGCAGATTGTTCTTATCGCCCGGATAGACGGCCATGGTCTCGGAATGGAAGGTCGGGGATTCGGTAGTCGGTTGGGGCTGTTCCTGTCCAAAACCGTCCTGCTGACGGGCATACATCCCGCGCAGCAAAGGCGCAACCTCATCCCAGCGGAAATACAGCATAGCCAGACGCTTTTCCTCTGCATCCATGACTTCCAGTTCTATGCCCTGTGCCGTGGTACGGTAATCGGCAATATCGCCGGTCTCCAGATTCAGTGTCTCGATCTCACCAGAATAGGCTCTGCTCAGCCAGTAGGCGATCTCACTGTTGCTCCTGCCGGATTGCAGCAGCGTGGAAATCTGCTTTTTATCCGCTTCATCCATCAGTCCATGAGCCAATACATCCCGCAAGTCCTGATCTGCCTTGTCCGGGTCAATAGGAAGAAACTCGGTATAGTAAGCATTGCGACGGTCTGCCCGAAGCAGCTGCTCGAACTGTTCTTTGCGCTCTGCCCGGTAGATGGGATATACCATCCCGGTGGGCAGAAGCTGTACGGTGTCCTCCCGCAGCTCGGTGATCTGATAGGCGTCATCCTCGATATACACGGTATCGCCCACGGCATAGACCGGGGCGGCTGGGTCATAGGAGGTTCTTTGCGGAGTTGGGCGGCGAACTGCATCATATTCCTCATCGGAAATGGAAACTTCGGAAGTCTGCTCTGTCTCGGCAGCTGCGATCTGCTCTACATCCGACACCACCTGTTGGATAAACGGGTCATTGTCCAGTTTTTCCGGGTCTGCCACCTGTCCGTTGACGATCCCTCTTTCCTCCAGAGCTTCCCGGATGGCGATTGGGTCGATGTCGTCAAAACGGTCCTGTTCTTCTTCGGTATAGAACCGGTCCTCCTGAATGAGCTGGGCAAGCCTGCGCTGTACCTTCGGCCAGGGCAGCTGCGTTTCCTCCGGGCTGCCGGCACGGACAACGAACAGGCTGTTGCTGTTACTGCCGCCGTATTCCTGAGCCAGCCATGCGGCGGTATCTTTTTCTCTTGCATGGTCTTTCATATAGCGGACAACAGCGTGTTTACTCTCGATATTGCCGTTCCATGCACAAAGGGCAGTATCAATATCTTCCTGAGAAAGAGGGCGCAGAAGCTCATGGAGCTTTGGATAGGTCTCGTCGATCACTTCCCGGTGTAAACGCTGACGGAACTCCGGCACATCCGAATAGAGTCGGATCAGCTCCATATCCTTAGAACCAAGGACTGCACGGCGCACAGCGGCATTGCCCTCGATGACAGCATTTTCACGGTCAGAATGCCCGCAGGCATTGCGGTATGCGGCATCCTCGGAAATGGCGGCAGTCACCACAGTCTTATACTGCTCAAACTGCTCCCGAAGGGTAGGCTTTGGCGTTTCTTCCTCCATCTCCGGCTGCTGGGCTTGAATGGCATCTTCTTCGGCCAGTTCCTGTTCAGACTGGATTTTGTCATACTGCGCCTGTTCCTGTTCGGTAAGATAGCGGTCTTTCTGGACAAGTGAGGTAATGCGCTTGGCAACCTTTTCCCAGTTCAAGTGAACATCCGGGCAGTCCTGCTTTTTATAGTGCAGTCCTTTCCCATCGTGATCTTCGCCGCTGTGTGTTGCACCGGACAAGGCATGAGAGCGTCCGCCAATGCCATACTCGTCTTTGAGGAATCTCACTTTCTCCTTATCCGTATGGTTTGCCATGAAGAACGCATAGATACGGCCTTTTCCTCCGGCGAAACTGCTTCCGCCGGTCATGGCGGCGTCGATCTCATCCTCGGTAATAAAGTGCTGGACGGTTGGCACTTGGGAAAGCTCTGAAGAAAAGGTCCTGCGGGGCAGGTCAAGGTCCTTCAGGTTCTCCCAGATCTCCCTCGGTCTATGATAGTGAAAACGCAACAGGTCACGGTCCTGCTGATAGGCAGTCCAGAAGGCAGCGTATTCTTCCTTGAGGGTCTGGCGGAAAGCCGGTTCACTCAGCTGCTCCATCAGGTGGCGGGTCTCCTCCGGGAAACCATTGCCTTTGATCTCTGACAGGCAGGACAAATATCCGGCTTTTCTGGCGTCCTTGCTGAGATCGTGATACAGATGCCAGAGCTTTTCCGAGAGAAGGGAGCGTTCATAGCCTGCCGCTTCTGCAAGCTCCACATTGGAGGCAAACTGGCCACTTTCCAAAAGTTCCCCGATGCGCTCTGCGGCGCTCTCCCAGGAAATGACCTGGGCAGACCTGTCATAACGGACAGACTTCCCGTGGGAAAGATGGATACCATCCTCGGCATACCATGCGCTCACACTGCCAAGGCCATTGCCGCCGTGGTACAGCGTTTTCAGTATCTCGGCAATCTCAGCGGTGGTTTTCTGCTTTTCAAAGGCTGCAACCACACGCTCCCTTTGACGGTCTGTATTGCCGCCCAAACGCAGCACATGGTCGATGTCATTTTGGGCAAAAGAAAAAGCAGAGGATGTATGCGCTACATTCTCTGCTTCATCTATGGATTGGATCTGTTCCGCTTCGGAGAGGAACAGGTTTAGAGTCAGCTGTTGATAAGCTCCGCCATCAGGATCTCCTCGGCCTGAGCTTTGCAGGTGTTCATCAGCCCCACCCACTTCATGGGATCGCTGGCTTTCAGTTCCTCGGTGGCTCCCGCTTCCTTCGCCAGCTGGGGCATCATCTGCTCCAGTCTGCTCTGGGCGGTCTCGTCGATCTCCAGAAGGTGCGGGTACAGCTTCTCGCTCAGCAGCATCTGGTTGTAGAGGATGGGACGATGTTCCTTCAGGTAGGTTTTCCTCATCCTGCCGTACTTGCCCAGGGGTTTCTCCGGCTGCTGGCTCAGCTTCAGGTCGGGAATCAGATAGTCTCCGTTCTGGATATAGGTCATGGGATTGTTCATCTTGTTTGCTCCTTTCTTGGTTGGCTTCGCGCTCTGCATTTCGGACGGTAACGCCGATCTGCCGCAGCACCTGCTGGTTGATCTGGCTGACCGCTGTTCCCAGCGCCCCGATGGTGGACGGGGTGTTGAAATCAAAGATTGCCATGAAATCTTCGTGGTCGAAGTAGCGTTCCGGCTCCAGTCCGCAGCGGGACATCAAAGCGTAAGTGATGCTGACGGTGGCTGCTGCCTTGAACTGTACTCCGATGTTAAACTCATCATATTCCTCCAAAAAGGAACCGTCAACGATATAGAAGAAGTCCTGCTGATGCTCCGTCCAGTATTCCTCAGCCAGTTTTCCGGCTACCTCGGTGAGCTGTCCGGCAAGGTCATCACCGGAAACATCATAGGTGCGCTCAAGCATGGCCTGCACCGAATCCAAATGGCGCTCCTCCAGCTGCCACAGCCAGGGAGTGCGGGAATGTTCACGGGTTCCGGTGTCGGAAATATCAAAAACATAGCGCAGGCGGGGCCTGTCCCCGGAATCGTCCACCAGAGCAATTCCCTTGGAGCCGCGCCTTACATACCGGCCCATCTTTTCATTCCACAAATCGTACTCTGCACAGGCGGTGGCGTCCGGACGCTGGGCGTAGATCATCAACTGCTCATGGAACGGGTACTTGTAAAGGCGGGAAGCAGTGGTGAGAAACCCTGCCCATTCCTGCCAGCTTCCAGTGAGTTGCGTTGCCACTTTCTCCGCCATCTGTGCATATAGTTCAGCTTTGGTTGGCATAGTGTTCTGTCCTCCTTTCAGTTTTGGGGTAAAGAGGTGGGGTGGCATATTGCCACCCCATCCCTGCGATTATAGTGTTTACTGGTCAAAATCCGGATACAACTCCAGCTCGGCAAACTCGGCATCACTCATGGCCTGGAGCTTGCCCAGTGCGCTGTCTGTCAACTCCCGCAGCTCGGTTTCCTCCGGGGCCAGCTCGCCGCGCATCTCACGCAGGCTGTCGATCAGTCCGGTACGGCTGCCGGTATTGTAAATGCACATCAGGTTCATTTCCTCAAAAGTAAAGTTTCCCATATCAAATCTCCCTTTCCGCACTCTTTTTTGGCGCTATCTTTTTGTGTTCTGCCTTGGGCTGGCTTTTCAGCTGCTCCATGACGGACTTTTTCTTTTCCCGTTCCTCCCGATGGGCAGCGGCAGCCAGATCCATCAGGGAAATGGGCTGACCGCTGCGGGCCTGCTGTTCCAGCTCTGCCACCGTAGGCTCTTTTGCGCCATTGTTGATGATACCGTCGATCATGCCGTAATCGTCCTCCACGGCCATCTCCGCATTTTTCAGCGGATTTTCCGGCAGGAATCCGGGGATCTGGGTAAAACCAACACTGTCACAGTAATGACAGGATACCTTACCATCCTGCTTGATCGCAACGATGTCACTGACACTCATAGAAGGACTGTGAAAATCCGCCGGTTTTTGCAGATTAAACTGCTCATATAGTTTTTCCAGCTGCTCCGGTACCGTGCCAGACTCCCTCAGCGGAGCAGTGTAAATGAGATCATAATTGCTGCGGTCTATGGAAATGTCATGGGACTTTAACCAATCCAGATTCATAAAGCGCACATTCTGCGGATCGTCACGGCTCACCTGATAGATGGCAAAGCAATCTCTGTTCTGGGATAGAAATGCCTGTTCGCGTTCCTGCTGATGTTCCTGACGCTCCATGACCTTTTCGTGGAACTGAGGGCTTTTCTCCCATTCCTCACGGTCCACGCCAAAAAGACCGCCATGATCCATGATTTCCTGCGGGTCAAACACCATGCTCTCCGTATTGTCCTCATGCAGCACATAGACAGTCAAACCAGCGGCATCCAGTTCCAGCGCCCGTTCTCTGGTGACAGGGAGCATCCCATCATAGAAGTAGCCGTATTCCTGCATATCCGGTGTGGAGACCTGCTCATCAGGCATGGGGTATTCATCCAGCGCCTGCTCTTGTGCTTCCGGCAGCTGAGAAGAAGCAGCCATCTGACTGGCCTCTGCCTGCATCTGCTGGTAGGCAGCTTCCTGCAAGGTCTCAATCATGGACAACGGTGCGTATTTTACCGAGTCTCTGCCCAAATCGTTGTCATCACAAATCTGGAGAACTGCCTTCATGCGGGAAATCTCCGGCATATCCAGCTGACCACCATCCAGCTCTTTCATGGACGCAGCATCGTAAAGGGTGTAGTCCCAGCCGCTGTCACAGGGCTGGATATGAAGATAGGTGGCATCGTCAATCAGAAACAAAGCCTCCTGCTGGTTGGCGTCCGCCCCCAGCACTTCCATTTCCGGCATTGCCGCAGCCAGTTCCTTTACCGCTTTTTGCACCAGAGGATTATCACGGTAATAGTCGATTGCCTGGATGGTGTCCAGGTCAATGGTCTGGCCGGTCAAAATCGGAAAAGGTCCTTCATAGTCGCTTCCGTCTTTCAGCTCAAAACCAATGCCCTTGATCCCGTTCATTCGTTCTGCCGGAATCTCCTGATAAATGCGGATTGCTTCCTCCAAAGACAGGTTATCGTGGTATTCTCCGAGGTTTGGAAATTCCATGCACTCTGCTACATAGTAAGTCAGATTGCTGGTTGGTTGCTCTATCGGGGCGGTTTCCGGCTCTGCCTTTGCAAGGGGGTCAATCCCACGCTCTTTGCAGATTTCCTTATAGTGGCGCTCAATGTCAGAGATCAAAGT
>OHQT01000684.1_pt1 | contig 16287 bp, 10 predicted proteins | sample 1578221 | NCBI WGS metagenome assembly OHQT01 (sample SAMEA3879547, study PRJEB24766) | human gut metagenome | biome: human-associated habitat; feature: feces | place: USA | collected 1985/1987
TATCCCTGCTCTTCCAAGTCAGCTACCATTGCTTTTCTTGCTTCGTAGCGGTCCATTCCGGCATATTTTCCACCATACTGCTCATTGATCGTTGCATCATCGTTCATGATGTTGATCTCAGGAAGGTTATGACGCTTTCCAACCTCGAAATCGTTAGGGTCGTGTGCAGGTGTAATCTTTACAACGCCTGTACCAAACTCCATCTCAACATACTCATCCGCAATAATAGGAATCTCTCTGTGAACGATAGGAAGAATGACTGTCTTGCCTACCATATCCTTGTAGCGCTCATCGTCAGGGTTAACTGCAACCGCTGTATCGCCGAGCATTGTCTCCGGTCTTGTGGTTGCTATCTCCACAAATCTTCCAGGCTCTCCAACTACAGGATAGTTGATATGCCAGAAGAATCCGTCCTGCTCCTCATGTATAACCTCAGCATCTGATATGGAAGTCTTACATACAGGACACCAGTTGATGATCCTTGAGCCCTTGTAGATGTAGCCCTTCTCGTACAGTCTTACAAATACTTCCTTGACTGCCTTGGAACATCCCTCGTCCATGGTGAATCTCTCTCTGTCCCAGTCAGCGGATGAACCCATCTTCTTGAGCTGGCTCACGATACGGTTGCCGTACTCTTCCTTCCATGCCCATGCATGCTTTAAGAACTCCTCACGGCCGATCTCTTTCTTATCTATTCCCTGCTCCTTCAGCTTCTCTGTAACCTTGACCTCGGTTGCGATGGCTGCGTGGTCTGTACCAGGCTGCCACAGTGCTGAGTAGCCCTGCATTCTCTTGAATCTGATAAGTATATCCTGCATTGTATTGTCCAAGGCATGTCCCATGTGAAGCTGTCCTGTTACATTTGGAGGTGGCATTACGATCGTAAATGGCTTCTTGCTCCTGTCAACCTCTGCGTGGAAATACTTCTTCTCCTCCCACTTTCTGTAGAGTCTGTCCTCTATCTGGGAAGGATCATATGTCTTCTCTAACTCTTTCATCTCATTCTTCCTTTCTATTCTTCCTGATCTCTTACATGTTGATATATACTTTTACAAAATTTTTCACAAAAAAACCCGCTCTCCGGACATTCTGTCAGAAGGGCGAGTAAATATTCGCGTTACCACCTTGTTTTGTATCTCATCTTATCCTATAACGGGAACGCCCCGGCATGGCCTATCCTTATCATGATCTTTCAGCCATGCAGCTCAGAAGCTACCTTCACAAGTCTCTGTCAGGAACGGTCTCACAGCCCACGAACCATTCTCTCTGTCTGACTCCACATGCTACTCCTCTTCGTCACAGCATTTGCATATATCTTCTTTATTCATTGTGATAGTACAACATAGGCTGGCTGTACGTCAAGCACAAAGTCATCCTATCTGGTTTCTGAACTGATCCTTGAGTGCACTCAGGATGGAATTCATACGCCTGTCATAGTCCTCTATGTCGCCGTGCATTCTGTTGTACACAGCCTTCTGGACTTTGTTGTATATGGACATCTCATGTACATCCTCCTTTGAATCAGCGATCTCGTTCATCAGATCGTCCAGGAATCCGGCCGGCATACCGCGCTTTCTTATCTCCCTCTGGAGTGTCGCCGTGTCCACCGTCACCGCCATTACACAGAAGTATTCTATCAATGACTCATTGTTCTTATTCAGCGCAAATGCTCTGATGAAAGCATCCTTTGCCTCCTCAAGCTGAAGATTGCCCGCCAGCGCAACGCCTTTGTTGTGATATATATTTCCAAGGAACTCATCGTACTCACCATGTGACTCCTTGTACTCTATGATGTCATCGTATATGGCGTCAGCCTTGATGTAATGCTTGTACATCATGTAGCTGTCAGCTCTCTTCTTGTCCAGCTCATACGGCTTGAGAGTCCTGATCCTCTTGCACTCGTCCATGAATTCCTTCACTTCATCCTTGCTGTAGAACTCACCAAATGTAAGTATCTCCACCATGATATCCTGGATATACGCATTCTTGGCATTGAGCGCGTCTATCTTGTCTGCAAGATCCTCCATGTCTATGGCCGTTCTCAGCCAGTTGCTGAGTCTGTCCGCAAGGTCGTCTTTACCTATGAGCACCATATTGTTGAATATGTAGTAGCACAGCTCCTCATATGAATATATGGTTATCTTCGTATTGAGGAATGTGTACGGATTGTCCGCTGTCTTTGTCTTACAAATAATAATTCCACTCATATGTGTATCACTCTCCCGGATCAAAATGCTGTCCTCTGAGGTATGACGGGATGCTGAACGCACTCTGCTCATACTCATCGGAATCTTCGTCATCCAGATCCTCTTCATCTATGGTTTCTTCATCGTCCGGCTCTGACTCGTCGATCTCAATCTCGCTGTCATCTGCATCGTCTGTAATGTCATCTGATTCTGATTCGTCATCATCTACCTCATATGCAGCATCCACTGATTCCGTTTCGTCATCATCTACCTCATATGCAGCATCCACTGATTCCGTTTCGTCATCATCAATTTCATCTGAAATGTTCTCAGGATCAGAGACCGCATCATCTTCTAACTCTTCAGCCTCCGTCATATCCCCCGCATCGTCGTCAATCTCTTCCACAACATCCTCTGCTTCCGTTCCGAAATCATCCGGCTCTTCCACAGTCTCCGGCTCCACAGGTGACGCTGTTCCGTAATATACCACAGGCTCTTCATGTACCTCCGGCTCGGCTTCCACCGTCTTTGCATTACCATGCTCCACCGCCGGATCTTCGCCTCTCAGTTCCTCGGTGTCACCCATGCGTATCCTGAGCTCCTCTTCCCTTCGCGCCGCCTCAAGCTTCTCCGCATGCTTTCTCCTGATGGCTCCTATGTCAAATTCTTTTCTGTATATCTTATTTGTGGTAGGATACAAACTTCCAAATCCAAGATCACGGATGACTATCGCGCCCTTATCCGCACCATAATACTCCACGGATATCGACAGCTTTGTCGTCTTCTTTGGTCTCGCCGGAAGTCCGTATATCTCCACAGTCTCCCGCCATTCTTCCTCAGTCAGTATATCCTGGTATACGATCTGTATCCTTCTTGTGTTGTCGAGGAATACCTCTATGCTTCCGCGGGTGTTGAACCACTCAAGCCCGCCGTATGCTATCGGCCAGAACGTCTTCTTCTCATCCATGAGATTTATTCCGATATTTGTCTTGACCGTCTGCTCCGTATCTATAAAATATCTGCTGAGCGCCTCCGTGTACACACCGCCAAGCGATCTGTAACATGCACCCTTTGTATATATATTCTGTCCAACAAATACCCTTCTGCCCTGACACAGAACCGCCGCCGACTGCTTCATCCAGTTGTCAGCAAATCCTATTCCCGTGAGGAATACAGAGGATATAAACACCTGTGACATACATTCCTTAACTATATCCGCAAATGCCTCATCCATATCCTCATGGTATTTTCCAAATCTTTTCATGTTCATCCTGTCATGGAAGTTCACATGCTCAACGGTCACTATCAAAGGATATTTCCTTGTCATATCTATCCTGTAAAAATCCAGCCCGCTCCTGCCGAAATCAAACAGTCCCACGCTGTTATTCCTGAGCGGCTCAGGCTGTGCAAATATATAGCACAGGCCACTGTCCAGATGGCTCACTATATTAAACTGGTCATGGGTCAGACGGAGTGCCGACTTAAGTCCTCTGACTGCAGCTATGATGCGCGGATCTGTGTCAGCCACTGTGACTGTCAGTTTCTTTATCACAAAACCCTCAAACTGCTCGGTAAACTGTCTTATATGCAGTATCATCATCTTCACAAGAAGATCTCCCGCCTTATAATTACGCCCCGCAACTTCTATATTCTCATTTCTCAGGGTACGCTCATACACCTGATCCACAACCGTTCCATTTTCCTCGAACCTGCAGGCTGAAGCCTTCGCCCCTGCACACCAGCCAGCCAGATCTATGAACTTGTAAGCTTCACTCTGTCCGTCATCCGACTTTTTGTTGTACGCGCTGTAGAACATGATGTTAGGGAGCATATATGTATCCCTCGCCTCCTTGTGGTACACCGATTCCGGCTCCCGCGTGTCAACATTATAATAACTAAGCTGTGTATATTCCGGGTCAAGATCCAGACCCAGATATAACTGTGTGTCAGACATAAATTATGCCCCTCCTTGTGAAAAATCAAAAAGTTAAAGCAACATCAAATTGGCGTCGAAGAAATGGCTGTTGTACAGATATGTGTCCATTGCCTGTATGAGCTCATGGTCATTTCTTGTCTCCTGGCTAACCAGCATGCTATTGATAAGTTCAAAGCTGCTGCTTCCATCCTTATGGAATGTCTCATTTTTGAGTATGTCGCTCTCAACCACGACTGAAGTTCCAACCACTCCATCGATGGAGTAGACAAGCGACTCTCCGTGGAATACGACAACTTCCTTAACATACACTCCCGGAATTATCTCATTCATCCTCTCGGATTTGTAGTTTGCCATACTGCTGCTCTCCTGTCCAAAGCTGTAGCTGACCCATACCTGCTTTCCGCTTTCACCCTTGAATATGACATATGTCTTGAATCTCATATCCCCTGGCAGCTTTACGATCGACTCAAATTTTCTGAAGAACGGAAGTATCTTGCTGTATTCTATAAACTGTTTTACATTTGCCTTGATCCATTCCTGCTGCTCCTCAGTGTATCGTCCACTTCGGTTGCTAAAATAATACAGCAGGCTCATTCTGGATATCTCATCCTTTATATTGCCCTTGGCGATCTCCTTGTACAGATCCTCCATTATATATGAAGGGATCTTCTGATCCTTTATAAAATACTGGTGCGCGCAATATCTGAGGAAAGCTTTCACCACCATGCCTCGGCTGCGGCCGCGATAGTACACCTCAAATATATCGTATATGGACTCTATATATCCGTCCGCGAACATCATCTGTGCGAGTATGTTCTCAGACAGCATATCAATATTTCTGTAATTTGAATTGACCGACTTGAAGAGATTTGCCATCTCCTCGAGTGATCCGTTGTAATTGTTGATGAGATATGACAGTATCTTCTGTCCGGCGTACCCTCTCCTGTATATATACACGCATATGGATATGAGCAGCCTGCTCTCATCGTATCTCTTGTCATCGATTCCAAACTCGGCTATCTTGATCAGCTCATCTATATCCACATCCACATAGCCAAATCTGTACATTCCCTCAAATGCATTCTCATACATATCCAGAGCTATATAATATGTATTTATCCTGGAAGCATATGAAGGATCCACGTAATCCAGATCTATCTTGGACAAATATTTTCCGAGAATGTCCGCATCGAAATTCTCATGATAATACTCAACCATATGGGTAAGCGCTTCCTGTCTCACCCTGTAGCTCACCTCAGGGCAGAGTGCGATATCTCTGGCAAGATTTATCTCCTTTGCATCCCTGTGTGTAAATATATCTATATCGTTGTAGAGGAACAACAGGTATCTGTAATCCCTTGGACTGTACTCGTGACAAATGTCCAGATAGCTCCTCTCGTCTACAATTCTCTCCATTCTGTACTGTACGGTGCTCACATATCTGCCGCCGTTGTCATCCAGAAGTGTGACTATGGCAGACGGCGATATTATCTCTACATATGCCTCACCATTAACCACCGGAACCTTGACCTCTCCGCCAAGCTCACTGTGGGATACCAGTATGTGTGTTATATTCTCATTATCACACACGAACTTTCTCTTGAATATTATGTTGATGAGCTTTGTGGCAAATTCCGGTTTCACCGTATCAGGATCAAGGAATTCATCGTATATGACTGTCAGGTCATCGCTCACATTTCCCTGAAGTATCATCTTCTCCATGAAACGCTCAATGGCAGGGACAAAATCTCTGTACACCGACTTCTGGTTCTCCTTGTTCATGATGACATTTGCATATATATATGCCAGCTCCTCGTCCGTCAAAACGTTCTTGTAACTGAAATATCTGAGTATAGCCTCCGGTATCTCATCGTAGTGGTTTTTGTCCATGCTCCTGATAAAGCATTCATTCAGGCCAACATACTTGAGATCCTTGTCCGATGCGTCACTGTAATATCTGTGATAACACGGATCGTACATCTTATTCTTGATCAGTATTCCACAAATGGCATCCAGAGTCGTCCTGTCATGCCTCATATCGTATATCTGCTCAAGCATCTTAAATGCCTGCACGTCAAAATCCTTCTGTCTCGAAGCAGTCTTGACAAACTCCACGATGACATCCTCTGAGACAAATTCATTTCTCATGCCCCATCTGAGGGCTGCGATCTCAAGCGGTGCGATCTTCTTCATCATGAGAGGCTGCTTGTTGAACATGTCGCATATCTCAAAGTATATTACCGGACTATTTACACCTGAGTTAAACAGCTTCTGTATATCCTCGTAGAGAACCCATTTGTCCTCTGTATAATTCACATCCACAAATAACAGTATCCAGAAATAGAACAGCCTGTTCTTGTCATTTGCCTCGAATCTTTCTCTGACCATGGCAGCAGTTCTGTCTATGATGAACTTCTCCCTGCGCAGAAGCGACTTCAGGTAACTGAGATAACACTTCTCCATGTCCTCCATGCTTGTGAAATTGGCATCCGCATCTATTCTCAGAAATTCCTGCTCGACAAATTCCGTGTGTCCCTCCAGGATCTGCATATGGAGCAGGCCCAGCCTGTACATGCCATACTCCGGTCTGTATTTTATAAGGGTGTTCAGGGCATCCCTGGTCTCCGCTATGTACTTCTTCAGATTGATCTTGTCCGTTCTGAAGTCAATATATGCACGGATCAGAGCCTCCTCCGCCCTCTTGATGGTGAATCTCGTCTGCCTGCTCTTTGGAGTCATCTTGATGACCTCAGGCTTTCTGATGCTCACCTGTATTCTCATATTCTGATAAGTGTTCCATATATAAATGTAACCCGATGACTCCCCGTCGTGGATCTTCTGCGGATCTATGAGGAAACTGAGGTCAAATGTGTTGCCATCGAAGCTGTTCCACTTCAGCACGCTGGTCTCCGGTATGAGGAAATCGCAGTCCGATGCTATCTTGGTATTCGTGTAGCCCCAGGTGTTCTTGGTGATCGTAACCGATGCCCTGACCAATTCGGATGGCATCTCAACCAGCAGATCGTTCTGAGCCACGGACAGTGTGAGTGCCCTCTTCTTGTGTGTATACACAAGGAATTCCTCCATGGCCTGTCCTATGGACAGTGACATTCCCAGTGTGTCATACACCCTCTGAAGCTTTTCATCCCTGCCTATAAAAGTGCGCACAAAATCCTCGCTTCCGAATATCCTTATGGCATCCTCCCAGTTCTCCTCTGCATATGCTGCAAACTGGAACAGATCCTCGAGCTTCTTACCCTCGACCTGAATATATGGAGCGACTATAGCTATATGATAAGGGATGATAAACTCTCCCCCATCAGTGATTATATTTATATGCCCCTTGAAGGATTTGCCTTGCTCGATTCCTCGGGCGTCAAATGAATAGCTGACTCTGTTCTTCCTGCCCACAAATGTGTGACTCTTGAAATCCAGTATATAGCGGCTGTCGTATACCATCAGTTTCACTGCACAACTGTTTGAAGAATCCACTGTAAACTCTCCATCATACACAGTTCCCGCCTCGATATTCAATTCTATCTTGCTGACTGATATGGCTACCGCTGGTCTGTCAACCTTAAACTCACCACGAGCATACTGTTCAACTATTCCCTTCATCGTCTGGTCTCCTGTATCTATTTCTATTGTCTTTTTGTCAAAAATCACTCATAGTGGTTGTATTTGAAGCTTCCAATCGGTATAATTGACAAAAAGACATATATTCAGATTATAACAAAATATTGTCTCTTTTTAAACAATATATACAGAAAAATAACTTAAAACAACTGAAAAAGGGGGTTTTTTATGAAAAATGGGGTTATCAATCTAAAAACAGAGAATCTCCTCAGTCAGGTCGAAACTGTTCGTGCAGATCTTAACATGAATCCACTAGGAGTTCCCGAATCTGTTACTAAAGCTATTGCGGACAACATGAGTCAGTTATCAGTATACCCTGATCACACCACAAAGAAATTAAAGGAGGCCATATCCGCATACTCCGGAGCAAAGACAGACGACATAATCGTCGGCGGTAGCTCCTATGAATTTGTCAAGATACTGTGCGAATTTACCTCGCCTAAGAAAGCTATCCTGATAACACCTGGAGCACAGAATTACGAAAAGCTGCTCTCTATGAACGGCTGTGAGATAATCTACTACTCCACACCTGAGGAGGAGGATTTCACCCTCGATATCGCAGATTTTATATCGAAGTTGTCAGAGGACATCGATATTATATTTATATCGAATCCTAATGGTACAACATCACAGATAATCGATGCAGAGTCTTTGGAATTTATAGCCAAGATATGCGATGGCAATAACATAACCATGGTCGTTGACGAGGAATACATGGATTTTGTTGATGATCTGGAGAGTAATTCTGCCATTCCTCTCACATCGGAATACGAGAATGTTATCGTGCTGCGAAACACAACGAAATTTTTTGCAGTTCCCGGACTCAGGCTGGCATATATGATCACATCGAATCCTGTTCTCAAGAAAACACTTGAGATCACCGGACTGCCATTTGTGATAGGCAAGCTTGTGGAGGCCGCCGGAGTCGCCATGTTCACCGACGAAAAATACATTGCCGAATCAAGAGAGCTCATCAGAACCGAGCGCAACCTTGTGTACTCGGCACTGTCCACCCACAAGTCGATCAAGCTGTACAAACCGGCCGCCAACTTCATACTGATCCGTATCCTGAGGGATGCTATTTTCGCGGGTGATGTGGTGGATTACTGCATGCCAAAAGGTCTTTATATACGAAGCTGTGCTGATATAGGCGGACTTGACAACAAATACATAAGATTCTGTTTTATGAATCCAAAACAGGATGACCTGCTGGTCAACACCGTGCTGGAAATAGTCTAGGAAATTACTGTTTTATTTACAGACAACATAATAATAGAAAAGGAGAATTTAAACTATGGAAAACATGACAACCAAGATCACATCGTCTTATAATAATGCACTGGACATCAAGGTAGTTGACGGACATTTTGCAACTAACCATTCCCACATCAACAAATACATCGATATGACAACCATCAAAAGCAGAAGGAAGATGGCTCTCGCTGCTGCCAAATCCATGGCTACAGAGTATGTTGCAACAACGATCGTTGACACCATCGTCTGCATGGACGGAACAGAGGTTATCGGTGCTTACCTTGCAAATGCCCTCACAGAGAACGGTATCGTGTCCATGAACCAGCACCAGACCATATACATCATGACACCTGAGGTTCATTCTTCAGGCCAGCTCATATTCCGTGATAACCTTCAGCCAATGATCAAGAACAAGAACGTTCTCCTTCTCCTTGCATCGGCAACCACCGGCAAGACAATCAAGCAGAGCATCGAATGTATTGAATACTACGGTGGAAGCATCTCAGGAATATCAGCTATCTTCTCAGCTACAGACGAGGTTGCAGGCCACGAGGTTCACTCTCTGTTCAGCAAGAAGGATATCGACGACTATGCTTCTTATTCCGTTGGCGAGTGCCCTATGTGTAAGGCCGGCAAGAAGATAGAAGCCATTGTCAACAGCTATGGTTATTCGATGCTGTAATACCACAGAAACAACACAGCCTTTCCCTCGCCCCTCACATAAACTAAAACGGCTGCCTCGATGGCATATGGCCTTTCTTACCGAAAACCACATACCATCAGGGCAGCCGTTTATTTTATATTATTCTATTTCCCAAGATAAAATTTCTTTGACCTTTTATGATATACGATCACTCCGGCCAGTGCACCGATCACCGCTGCCACAATAAACCATGCCCATGTCGGCACATCTTTGATATTGTAGCATCTGATGTTGATCCACATCTGGTTGATATCCTTGGTGGCATCCTCATCGAAATACTCCATGACCGCACTTCTCTCTATGGCGTCCTGTGACGGATACTGAGCCCCAAGCTGTCTGTTGACCTGTTCCGCAGGAGCTCTGAGAACGTAGTCAGGATCTGAGTTGTCCCCTGTGAAGAAATATCCAAGTGGATAATCAACAACATTCTCCTCGTCATCCTCTGCACCATAAGTGTAATCCAGATAAGAATATACCGTATCGTCATCCCCACCTGCTATGACTGAGGTATAACCAATGTAATACATGTTGCGGACTGCATTGTCAGGTTTTGATACGAAGTTGATAAACGCCTCGGCCGCCTGCTTTCTGTCAGCGTCACCGTCTATTCCTTTTTTCAGCATGACCCATCCGTCAAAGTACAGATTTGTGCACTCCTCAGGGACCGCAAAGTCAAGCTTCACTCCATCCTCCTCAGCCTGATCCATGGCATAAACTGCATCTCCTGACCACTGGTAATTCGCAACAACTTTTCCTGTTATCATGTCTGCCTTACCACTGTCAGTCTCAAATGAATACACATTGTCCTTTATATCCTGAAGAAGGTCCTGTGACTTTGCTATAGTCTCAGGACTGACATCGTTCATGATATCCTTGAGCTGCTCAGAGTAATCCTCCTGAGCCCTGAATTCAGGGTCCATCAGCTTATCCCTCTGCAGTGCTCCGACTGCGGCGAAGTAGGAATCTCTGACATTGTCTTTTATGGTGATCTGTTTTGCAAACTTAGGGTTGTTGAGGACTGTCCATGTTCCCGCCTCGTCAGCGGTCATCTTCTCCGGATTGTACAGAATTCCCGTAATTCCAAACATGAAGCCAGCTGCATATTTGCTCCAGGTCTCTCCATTTATCTCATGCGTCTCAAATGTATCTCTGATGTATGGCGACACACCATTTATATAATAATTCTTGTCGTTGTTCTCATCGAAAAAGTCATCGGACAAAGGCTCAAGCTTGTTCTCAGACATAAGCTTCATGATCATGTACTCCGAAGGACATACAAGATCATACACATCGCCGAGAGTCAGCATATTATAGAGATCCTCATTGGTGCCGAAGCACGAATACTGAACATTCACCTTCACACCATAATTCTCGTAATACCAGTTCTCGAAATCCTCCACCATGGAATTCTCACCAAATATAGTTGTTCCATTGTCCAGTTCCAGGGCTTCGTCTTCATCCCAACCACCCTCGTCAATGTACTCTTCCCAGCTGCACACCCTGAGAGTGACCTCTTTTTCAGTATCAGATGCGCCGTCACTCTTGACAGAAGCAGCATCTCCTATATCCTCCGCTGCCATTACCGGCAGCATCTGTCCGGCAAGCAATGAAACAGCCATGACTGCTGCCGCCAGCTTTCTGGAAATCGAACGTCCAAAACATCTATGTCTTATCATCGCTCCACCTCTTTCTTTCTTCCGGCCACATTCATAGCCACAACGATTATGACAACCAGTGCAAATATGACTGTTGAGAGCGCCCACAGGGCTGTCTTGATCTCAGTCTGTGAACCTTTTGTCGCATTTACAACGTAAGTACTTATGGTGTCAAATGTCGCAGGCTTGGTGTATGTCGCGATGAAGTAATCATCCAGTGACAGTGTAACAGCCAGCGCAAATCCCGAAATAATACCCGGAAGTATCTGAGGTATCACTACCTTTGTGAGTCCCTGGAAAGGTGTAGCTCCCAGATCTAACGCAGCCTCATACAGACTGCTGTCCATCTGCTTGAGCTTTGGCACCACTGACAGATATACGAAAGGTGCCGACAAAACCACATGGCCGATGACAAGTGGAACATAGCTGTCCTTGCTCATACCAAATGCAACTATGAGCAGTATACATATAGAGAAACCTGTCACAACATCTGCATTTACAACAGGCACCTCATTCATGGCATTTATCGATGCTGAAGCCCATTTTTTTGAATAAAAAGCACCTATGGCACCGAGTGTTCCGAGTATGGTTGCTATCAGTGCTGAACCTGCAGCCAGAAGCACAGTTCCAACGATCATTGACCTCAGCTCGTTCTTGGTGAACAAAGTCACATAATTGTGAAGCGACCATCCGTGAATGCTTCCGATATTTGCCGATGTTGTAAAGCTGTAAACAGCCAGTATCAATATAGGCATATATATGAGAAGAAGCATAATGCATATAAATATAATCTTAGACCATTTCTTCATTATAACAACGCACCTCCTCTGCTTCCGCTGTCGTCATCCGTGTACTTGTTTGTCACAAGTGTGAATACAAGTATTATCACAAGAAGGACGAGTGCTATCATGGAACCGCCGTTCCAGTTGTATGCTGAGAAGTAGCTTCCTATCAGACTACCCATGATGTATGTGCTGTTGTAAAGCATGTCAAGCACAACATAGTTAGTCATAGATGGCAAAAATACCATAACTATTCCGCTGACGATTCCCGGAACGGTGAGCGGAAGTGTGACCTTGACAAATGTCTGGAAGCTATTTGCCCCAAGATCCACAGCGGCCTCCATAAGGCTGCCGTCAAGCTTCAATATGGTTGTGTATATAGGAAGTATCATAAATGGCAGGAAATCATATGTCATTCCTATAACCGAATTGAGAAACGGGTGGAATGCCAGATTGCCCTCTATAACCGTGAGTACCTCCTTGAGTGCTGTGATCCTCAGTGTGAAGTTGATCCACATCGGGAGCACGAACATCATGACAATTACCGATTTCCTTTTCATCTCACTTCTCGCAAGTATATATGCGATCGGATATGCCAGCAGCAGACACACCAGAGTAGTCACTATGGCAAGCAGAAAGCTGTATGCCAGAGTACCTATGGTGTTCGGGCTGGTAAAGAATCCCGTCAGATTGTCAAATGTAAACCTGCCCTCGCCGTTGGTGAAGGCATAATAAATAATTACAAACAGTGGTGCAACTACAAAGCATATGAGAAATAATGCGTATGGGATGCCCAGCTGTTTTCTTGAAAAACGTAAGCCGTTCATGTTCATCCCTCCATCTATTTCTTAAGTGAAAACTTCATCTTATCCTCTGGAATTATCAGGCTGACTCTGTCCTCCATGTTCCACAGGTACTCGTCATCCACGATAAAGTCCTCCTCATTGTCAGTTCTCACCACATAGCTGTAGTGGTCTCCCTTATATATAAGATTGATGATATGTCCGCAGATTATACCAGCTTCCTCGTCATCACTCATGTCGATATCCTCTGGAAGTATAGATACTATTACCTTGATCTTCTCACGGTCTATCGCCTCACCATTTGCATCCACCAGCACGCCATCCTTCATGGCTGAACCCGGAACGATCTCCGTGAGGTCGCATGATACCTTACCGTCAAATACGCCGAGGGCATAATTTCTATTGACTGAGCTCTCAATCTTGTTGATTGCAGTCTCCGATATCATGATGTGTATTCCATCAGGTTCAACATTGAGGCCAACCTTGTCTCCAACCTTGGCGGACTTTGTGGTCTGAATAACTATCTCATTCCTTCCGGACTCAACGGTGATCTCATAGTGTACACCCTTGAACACAACAGATGTCACAACTCCCTTTACAGCGCCCTGTTCAGGTGTAGTGATCATCACATCTTCCGGTCTTACTACGGCATCCACCTTTGTTCCAATCTCCACGTCATCCAGACAGACAAATTCTGCACCACAGAATCTTACCTTTAACTTGCCCGTCATAATTCCGTTGAAGATGTTACTCTCGCCTATGAAATCCGCAACAAATGCATTCTTTGGCTCATTATATATATCTTCAGGAGTTCCTATCTGCTGTATCTCACCCTCGCTCATGACAACTATCTTGTCTGACATGGTGAGTGCTTCCTCCTGGTCATGTGTTACATAGATAAAAGTGATTCCCAGCCTGTCATGCATTCCCTTGAGCTCTATCTGCATCTCTTTTCTCATCTTGAGATCCAGTGCGCCAAGAGGCTCATCCAGAAGAAGTATCTCTGGCTCATTGACAAGAGCTCTCGCTATAGCTATTCTCTGCTGCTGTCCACCCGAAAGCGTGGCGACTTTTCTGTCCTCAAAGCCCTCAAGGTCAACCATTTCAAGGACCTTCTTGACCTTCTTCACGATCTCTGCCTTAGGAAGCTTCTTGAGCTTGAGGCCAAATGCTATGTTGTCAAAGACTGTCATGTGAGGGAAAAGAGCGTAACTCTGAAACACCGTGTTAACATCCCTGTTGTACGGTGCCAGCTCTGTGACATCCTTATCTTCTATGTATACATTTCCCTCCGTGGGTGTCTCAAAACCTGCAATGATACGAAGTGTGGTCGTCTTGCCACAGCCTGATGAACCAAGCAATGTCAGGAACTCTCCCTCGTATATGTCAAGGCTGATGGGCTTCAGCACCTGATTGTCGCCAAATGACTTTGTTATGTTTTTAAGCTGTACTATTGCTTTTCTCTCTTCCATCAGCAACTCACCTCACTCTTTTCTAAAGTAGTAATCAAAGTATTGATTCTCCGTGTTCTCCTGTCCTTATCCTCATGACATCGTCAACATTTGTTATAAATATCTTTCCATCTCCAACCTGACCGGTGGAGAGTTTCTCACATATCTCTGTGAGTATGTCATCCAGATCCTCGTCAAGTATCACGGTCATGACGTAGAGCTTTGGCAGGAGATTGATCTCCATCCCAAGCTTCTTGAATTCTTCGCTGTAGCCCTTCTGGTGTCCGCAGCCCATGGCCGACATGACGGTGAGTCCGCTGTATTCATTCTTGCTGAGTATCTTCTTGAGTGGCTCAAGCTTCTCTGGTCTGATGATGAGTTCTATCTTCTTCATATCCATTCCTCCTTACAAATAAAAAAGAGAGCAGCGGAGTCATATTCCTATGAGCTCCTTTGCTCTCTTCCATGTGTTCTTGCTTTTAATTTTCACTCATTGTAGAGTCTGGTATAATACCAAGGTCAATGTTTTTTGCCAATTCTTTAATTGTTTATTTTATTCAGAGTATACGGTTTATTTTGGCAACCGTACCGGTCCATCACTTTATTTTATTAAGTGCAAATGTCTCATCTTGGGCTTCGCTGCTGATGCATCTCTGTCCTCTTTGCCATGACAGGTCTCTCACCGCTATGAAATCTCCATAGCATTTTGTAAGATGTTCTACTATAATCATAAATTTAGCTTTATGATTTTTCTGTTATAAAAGTATGGAATATTGGTTGATTTTTCCTTTTCTGCTATTGACATTTTTCTGTCTGCCACAATATATTTGAAATGTAGGGAGTTATATAATGTTTTTGAAAAGGGAGGTTACAATTATTATGAACAAGCATTTAAAACATCTGCTGCTCACCATGTGCATCTTCGTATTCGGATTTGCCCTGACGGGATGTGGAGTAGCCACAACCACAAGCGTGAAGATCTCATCTGCTACAAAGGCGAGCTGTACTGTTTCTATTGGGTTTGATGATGAAATGATTGAATCTATGGCAAGCTTATCTAACACAACAAAACAAGCTATAATAAAAGAGACACATTGGTCGTAAGGCAAAATTAATAGGAGGATCCGAATGAATCAAACATTAAAGCTGCCAGTTGGAATTGAGAATTTTGAAGATATTCGCAAGCTAGGATTTTATTATATAGATAAGACAAAATTAATTGAACAGCTCTTACAAAATTGGGGAAAAGTAAATCTGTTTACACGACCACGTCGTTTTGGAAAGACACTCAATATGAGTATGTTACGTACTTTTTTTGAAATTGGTATGGATAAATCACCTTTTGAAGGCCTATATATTTCTAAAAATAAAGAATTATGTGATGAATATAATAGAGCTCTTGGTGAAGGCATAGTAGATCCGCTTATTTTAATTCCATTATTTATCCATGACTTTTTATGTATCAACCCTTTTATTGATGGAAACGGAAGAATGTCTAGATTATTAACGACACTGCTTCTATATCGCTCTGGTTATTATGTAGGAAAGTATATATCACTTGAAGCTAAGATAGCTAAAAATAAAGATTTATATTATGATGCATTATATGATTCTCAAATTGGATGGCTTGAAAATGAAGATGACGCTACTCCCTTTATTAAATATTTGTTAAGTACAATTGTTAGTGCATATAATGATTTTGAAGAAAGAGTAGAATTAGTGTCAGATAAGAAAGCTAGTATTGAAGTGGTAAGAATGGCAGTCAATTCAAAACTAGGAAAATTTACAAAGAGAGATATACTAGAACTTGTGCCTTCATTATCATCAACTAGTATTGAAAGAAGTTTAAAAGAATTATGTGAGTTAGGCGAAATTAGAAAA
>OHQT01000691.1_pt1 | contig 16065 bp, 17 predicted proteins | sample 1578221 | NCBI WGS metagenome assembly OHQT01 (sample SAMEA3879547, study PRJEB24766) | human gut metagenome | biome: human-associated habitat; feature: feces | place: USA | collected 1985/1987
CGGTTCACCTTCAACACCTTCGGGGATGACCATGTCATCCTGATCGCCGACAGCATGATGGCCTGCGGCCTGCCCGACGGCCAGTACAGCCTGGGCGGTCAGGCGGTCACGGTCAGCGGCCCCCGCGCCACCCTGACCGAGCACCCCGGCACCATTGCGGGCAGTGCCACCTGCCTGTACGACTGCATGAAGCGTGCCGTGCTGGAGATGAACGTCCCGCTGGAAAGCGCTGTCCGCGCCGCCAGCGAAAACCCCGCCAAGAGCATTGGCATCGACAATGATTACGGCAGTCTGGCTGCAGGCCGCTACGGCAATGTGATCCTGGCGGACAAGGAACTGAATATTCGGGCGGTCTACCAGAAAGGAACCCGTATCGTATGAACCCCGAGAGCCTGACCTGGCGGCTGCTGACCGCCGAAGAGCTGACGAACGTTTACCTGAACGAGATGCGTCGGGATTTTCCTGCCGGAGAGCTGAAGCCCCTGAGCATGATCCTGAACAGCGAGGCCGCCGGTACCGCCCACACCTGGGGCGTGTATGAGGACGACGCGCTGGTGGCGTATCTGTTGATGGTGCGGCCCGTGGGCTGTGAGGTGAGCCAGCTGGACTACTTTGCCGTTCTGCCCCAGTATCGGGCCGGCGGCATCGGAGCCGCTCTGCTGGCCGCCCTGCCTGACCACGAGAAGGGCGCGCAGGCCATCCTCATTGAAGCGGAGTGCCCCGAAAAAGCCGAGGACGAGGCCATGGCTGTGCGCCGCCTGGGCTTTTACGCCCGGTGTGGGGCCAAGGACACCGGCTGGACAGAGCATCTCTTTGATGCCTGGTTCCGGGTGCTGGTGCTCCCCTGCTGCGGCGGAAAGGTGCGCAGCCCTGAGGAAGCCGTGCGGCAGCTGGCAGACTGCTACCGCCGCACCATGGGTGAGCCCCAGTGGCGCAGGAACGTCACCTTCTACCGCCCCGATGGCGTGGAGGTCGAGCTTTAACGACGGTGCTTTGTCCATCCGTGCAGACTTTCCCGATATGCCAAGGGCTCCCCTATTAGGGGAGCTGGCGAGCGCAGCGAGACTGAGAGGTTGAATTCTGTCCCTTGACAGTCTGGGTAAATATGGTACTATGATGATAGGAACAAACCAGATCTGAAATGGGAGGAATTTCTGATGAGCAATGTTTTTTCCCGCCGTGATTTTCTGAAAGCATCTGCCGCCGCTGTGCTGGCCGCTTCTGCCGCTGGTGTCCTCACCGGCTGCGATGGGAGCGGCAGCGAGATCCCGTCCGCGACCATCGGGCTGGGTGAGTTTGAAGTGACGGTAGCCGCGGATATGGTGTTGACCGGCGACGAAGTGGTTGGCGATGAAAACGCCAAAAGTTATCTCTGCAAACCCAATGTGCGCATCAAGTACAATGGCAGCGGCCTTGTAGGAGATGCGTTCATAAAAGTGTTCCACGCCAAGATCGACAAGAACGAGCTGGAGCTCCAGAACAAGGCAGACGTTCTGGTGAAAACCGCCGGTGCGTTCAGCAAAACCGTCGTGCCGCAGTTCAAGGCATCGGTCAGCGACTACGAGACCTTTAAGAAGGGCACGCCGTTCAAGCTGTATGTGACCTTGCAGGGCAAGAATGCTGAGTTTGCTCTGACGAGTGACGGCAAAGTGACAGTCTCCGCTGTCGATAAAGTCTAATATCCCCCAAAAGCCCGAGGTGCACCCGCACCCCGGGCTTTTTTGCGCCCAAATTTTACATTGGGGCAAAAACATGTCCAAACAATTTACCTCGATTTTTCCCGCTTGTGGTCGAAGCGGCTTACCGACTGGGATACAATAGTGCCGTACCCAAGGAAAACACGAAAACAAGAGCCGGGAACGGAAAGCCCGGATGTTTGGAGGACAAATATTATGAAAAAGATCACACGTCGTTCGTTTCTCACTGTCTGCGGTGCAGTTGCTGCCGCTGCTGCCCTGACCGCCTGCGGCGGTTCTGCTTCCTCTGCTGCAGCTTCTTCTACCTCTGCCGCTGCAGGCTCCACTGCTTCTTCTACCGCTGCTGCCCTGTCCGGCAACGTTGCTACCGGTGGTTCCACCTCCATGAAGAACGTCATCGCTGCCCTGACCGAAGGCTTTGCCGAGGTTGAGCCGGGTGTCACTGTCAGCTACGACCCCACCGGTTCCGGCGCAGGCATCACCGGTGCTACCGATAAGACCCTGGACATCGGCCTGTCCTCTCGTGCCCTGAAGGACGACGAGAAGGCTGACGTGGATGGCACCACTATCGCTCTGGACGGCATCGCCATCATCGTCAATAATGCAAGCAAGGTGGAGGATCTGACCGTTGACCAGCTCAAGCAGATGTTCACCGGCGAGATCACCAACTGGTCTGAGGTCGGCGGCGACGACGGCGAGATCGTTCTGATCGGCCGTGAGGCTGGCTCCGGCACCCGGGATGGCTTTGAGAGCATCGTGGATGTCAAGGACAGCTGCAAGTACGCGCAGGAGCTGACCGCTACCGGCGCTGTCATCAGCGCTGTGGAGGCCAACCCTCTGGCCATTGGCTACGCTTCCCTGTCCGCTGTGGGCGACACCGTGAAGATGGTCACCGTTGGCGGCGTGGAGTGCAGCGAGGAGACCGTTAAGGACGGCAGCTACGAGGTGCAGCGTCCCTTCGTGTTCGTCACCAACAAGTCTGTCACCCTGTCTGAGCAGGCACAGGCCTTCTTCGACTTTGCCACCAGTGCCGATGCTGCTGACCTGATCCGAACTGCCGGTGCTGTTCCTGTGAATGAGTAATTGCGGAAAGCAATGATGCTATGAACAACAAAAAGATTTCTCTCCCCAGAACCCCTGCTGAGTGGCTGGAAGCGGTGATGAACTTCATCTTCTTCCTCTGCGGCATCCTGGCGGTGGGCTGTGTGCTCCTGATCTCGGTGTACATGGTCCTCTCCGGTGTGCCTGCCATCCAGAAGATCGGGCTGCTCCGGTTCCTGTTCGGCACCCGGTGGGCTTCCACCGCTGCCGATCCGGCCTACGGCATCCTGCCCTTCATCCTGTCCAGCGTTTACGGCACGCTGGGTGCCACCGTGATCGGTGTGCCCATTGGCCTGCTGACGGCGGTGTTCCTCTCCAAGGCCGCAGGCCCGAAGGTGCGCACCGTGGTCGTGACCGCCATTGAGCTGCTGAGCGGCATCCCCAGCGTGGTGTTCGGCCTGCTGGGCATGCAGGTGCTGGTGCCCGCCGTGGCCAAGACCTTTGGCAAGGCCTCCGGTGCCTGCCTGCTGAGCGCCATCGTGGTGCTGGCGGTGATGATCCTGCCCAGCATCGTGTCGGTGTCGGTCACAGCGCTCAACGCTGTGCCGCCGGAGTATGAGCAGGGCAGCCTGGCTCTGGGCGCAACGGATGCCGAGACCTGGTTCAAGGTCAGCGTCCCCGCTGCCAGGAGCGGCATTGCCGCCGGTATCGTGCTGGGCATCGGCCGCGCCATCGGCGAGGCCATGGCCGTGATGATGGTGGCTGGCAACAGCCCCAACATGCCGGACAGCCTGTTCCGCAGCGTCACCTTCCTGACCACCGCCATTGCCAAGGAGATGAGCTACGCCAGCGGCCTGCAGAAACAGGCGCTGTTCAGCATTGCGCTGGTGCTGTTCGTCTTTATCATGGGCATCAATATCCTGCTCAATGTGGTGCTGAAGGGAGGAAAGCGCGATGAATAACAGTGCTTCTGCCTCCCGCCGCACCTGGAACCGGGTGATGAACGCTCTGGTCTGGGCCTCGGCTGTGCTGGTCATCGTACTGGTGGCGGGCATTCTGGGCATGGTGCTGGTGCGCGGCATCCCGCACATCAGCTGGAAATTCCTGACCACCACCGCCAGTGTGCTGAAGGGCACGGACGGCATCCTGCCTGCGATCCTCAACACGCTGTATGTCATCCTGCTGACGCTTTTGATCGTACTGCCGCTGGGTGTGGGCGCGGCCGTTTACCTGACCGAGTACGCCCAGAACCGAAAGGTCATCTCGGTGATCGAGTTCACCAACGAGACGCTGGCGGGCATCCCCAGTATCATTTACGGTCTGGTGGGTATGCTGGTGTTCGCCCAGACACTGGGCTTCCAGACCTGCCTGCTTTCCGGCAGCCTGACGCTGGTGATCATGAACCTGCCCACCATCATCCGCACCACCCAGGAATCCCTGAAAACGGTGCCCCAGGGCTACCGTGAGGGTGCGCTGGGTCTGGGCGCGGGCAAGTGGCACATCATCCGCACCATCGTGCTGCCCTGCAGCATCGACGGCATCGTGACCGGCTGCATCCTGGCCGTGGGCCGCATCGTGGGCGAAAGCGCCGCGCTGCTCTTCACCGCCGGTGCCGCCGAGGTCATTGCCAACGGCGTGCTCAAGGCCTACACCTCCAACGGTGCCACCCTGTCGGTGCTGCTCTACCTCCGTGCCTTTGAGGACGGCGATTTCGACTCCGCCTGGGCCATTGGTGCAGTGCTGCTGGTGCTGGTGCTTGCCATCAATCTGGCAGCCCGGCTGGCAAAAACCAAACTGAAACAGAAGCAGTAGATAACTCCCTCCGTCATCGCTGCGCGATGCCACCTCCCTCACGGAGGGAGGCTTATCCTGCCCGCAACGCAAAAGGCTCCCTCTCAGAGGGAGCTGGCGCGGCATAGCCGCGACTGAGGGAGTCAATACAAGAGGAAAACTATGGAAAACGTATCACCCATTCTCACAGCCAAAAACCTGAACCTCTGGTACGGGGATTTCAAGGCGCTGAAAGATATTTCGCTGGACATGGGCGAGCGGGAGATCACGGCCCTCATCGGCCCCTCCGGCTGCGGCAAGTCCACCTTCCTGAAGACCCTGAACCGGATGAACGACCTTGTGCCCGGGGTCCGCATCGAGGGCGATGTCCGCCTGAAAGGGCAGGATATCTTTGCCCGCGAGATGCAGCCCACCGAGCTGCGCCGCCGGGTGGGCATGGTGTTCCAGAAGGCCAACCCCTTCCCCATGAGCATCTACGATAACATCACCTACGGCCCCAGGCTGCACGGTGTGCACAACAAGGCAGAGCTGGACGAGCTGGTGGAAAGCTCCCTGAAGGGTGCCGCCCTCTGGAACGAGGTCAAGGACCGCCTGAAAAAGAGCGCTCTGGGCCTTTCCGGCGGCCAGCAGCAGCGCCTGTGCATTGCCCGCGCTCTGGCTGTCAAGCCCGAAGTCCTGCTGATGGATGAGCCCACCAGCGCCCTGGACCCCGGCTCCACCATGAAGGTGGAGGAGCTGATGAGCGAGCTGAAAAAGAACTACACTGTGGTCATCGTGACCCATAACATGCAGCAGGCAGCCCGTATCAGCGACCGCACCGCCTTCTTCCTGCTGGGCGAGCTGGTGGAAGCCGGCCCCACGGCGCAGATCTTCAGCACCCCGCAGGATAAGCGCACCGAGGATTACATTTCGGGCCGGTTCGGCTAAGGAGAAAAACGCAATGAGCAACCGTACACAATACGAAAACGACCTTGCCGCCCTGAAAACGGCCCTGACCGAGATGGGGCAGAGCGCTGCCGATGCCGTGGAAGCTGCAATGGAAGCCCTCTGCACCGCCGATGCCGAGGCTGCCGCCGCCGTGGCGCAGGGCGATGGCCGCATCAACAACATGGAGCGGGACATTGAGCACCGCTGCATGACCCTGCTGCTCCGCCAGCAGCCGGTGGCAGGCGACCTGCGCCGCATCTCCACCACCATGAAGGTGGTCACGGATGTGGAGCGCATCGGCGACCATGCCTCCGATATCGCGGAGATCATCCCCCATCTGGTCACTGTCCGCAAGGAGGGTGACCCTGCTGTGAGCCAGGCCATCAAGATGGGCCAGAAGGCGCACAAGATGATCCTGGATGCCCTGAATGCCCTGACCTCTGAGGACGAGCAGGCCGCACTCAAGGTCATTGCCGCCGACGATGAGGTGGACTACGATTTCAACGCCATCAAGCATACGCTGGCGCAGGAGATCGCCGCCGACCCCGGCAAGGTGGATGCCGCACTGGATCTGCTCATGGTCATCAAGTACCTGGAGCGCATCGGCGACCACGCCGTGAATCTGGCCGAGTGGGTGGAGTTCGTCCGCAGCGGGCGTTATCATAACGAAAATATGTTCTGATCTTTTGTTTCCGTAAAAATTTGAGCTTCTGCAATTATTTCTGTGCCCCGCCCGTATTATAGGCAGAAAGGCTTCCCCAGAAAGCCTGATGAACTGGCTGCGGCGGGTGTCCGGCATCCCCCTGTCCCCGCCCGCCGCTGCCGCAACGGAGGGTTTTAACGCTATGGTACAGACCAAGAATTTCCCGCTGGAAACGCGCGGCGAGGCGGTCAGCCGCGAAGCGCTGGTCCAGGCGGCATTACAGGAGATCACCCAGAATTACCGCGAAGCAAGCCTTTCCAATGTGGCCCGCAGCTACGGCGTTTCGCTGGCGTATGTCAGCGAGTGCGTCCGGGCCCAGACCGGAAAGACCTATAAGGAGCTGCTGCAGAAGCACCGGATGGAGACCGCCGCCCGCCTGCTGCGCCGCAGCGACCTGAACATCCAGCAGATCATCACCCAGGTGGGCTACGAGAACACCAGCTACTTCTACCGCCTGTTCCATGAGCGGTATGGCCAGAGCCCCCGGGAGTACCGCCGGGCACGCAGCCAGCGCACATAAGTGCATCAGTGAACGACCCTCTCCGCCTTTGCAGCAGGCTTTGACGGAGAGGGCCGTTTTGTGTTATATTAAGGCAGAACGATCAGGGCGGGCAGCGGCCTGCCGGAAGAGAGGTTGGATGAAGATGTTTCGTGGAGCAAGACGTGCAGATCTGGATGCGATCCTGAAAATTTATGCCCGCGCCCGGCAGGCGATGGCGGATTCCGGCAACCCCACCCAGTGGGGAGATCATTTCCCGCCGCAGGAGCTGCTGGAAGAGGACATTGATTCCAACCGGTTGTTCCTCTACCTTGTCAACGGCGAGCTGGAGGGCGTGTTTGCCTTTATCCTTGGCCCGGACCCCACCTATGCCCGGATCGAGGATGGCAAGTGGCTGAACGATACCCTGCCCTACGGCACCATCCACCGGCTGGCTTCGGCGGGCAGGCACCCCGGCGTTGCCGCCGCTGTGATCACCTGGTGTCTGGAGCACTGCGAGAGCCTGCGGGCCGATACCCACGCCGACAACAAGATCATGCAGCACCTGCTGGAAGAAAACGGCTTTACCAAGTGCGGCATCATCCATGTGGAGGATGGCACGCCCCGCATTGCCTACCAGAAAATGTCCCTTACCCTGCCTTTGCGCCGGGATTGAACTGCAAAAATGCGCCGCCCCACAAACGATGGAGCGGCGCTGTTTTTATGCAGTTCTGTCAGCCGTGGAAGGGAGCGGGTGCGCCTGTGTTCAGGAAGCGGCAGCTGCCGGAGCTTCCGGGGCGGGCTGCTCTGCCGCAGTTTCTTCCGGCGTGGGCTGGAAATACTTCTCGTACAGCTCCATGCCGATGCGGTAGCCCTGCCACACGATGACCGCCGTGCCTGCACCGGCCACGCCGATGATGGCGGCAGTGCCCAGAATGCTGGGCTCGCTCTCGATGGTGGCATCCCGGTACTGGGCTTCCACGGTCACGGTGCTGCCCTTGGCCACGCTGCCCGCCGGGATGGTAAAGCTCTCCTCGTTGTAGGCGACCGCCGGGTTGCCCAGCAGGCTGGCTTCATCCATGGCCCACAGGTCGAACACCATGCCCTCGGGCACGGCGCTCTGGTTCAGCGTCACCTTGACCTCGGCATCCACCGGCACGCTGGCGCTGGTCATGGCTTCGCCGCCGTTGTAGGTGAACGTGCCGCCTTTTACCGTCAGGGTGTAGGTGGGGGTTTCGGGTTCGGGCTCGGGTTCGGGCTCGGGTTCGGGCTCGGGTTTGGGTTCGGGCTTCGGGTCGGAAATCTTTTCCCAGTTGGCGTAAAGGGTGAACTGGCCGGTAGGAGGGACCGTGAAATCATAAGGCTTGCCATCTTCTGTGAGCCAGCCCTTGAACTCGTAGCCAACCACGTTGGGATGCGTGGTGGGAGCTGTCAATGTCTCGCCCGTTTTGACGGATACTGTTATCATTCGCTCTGCTTCAGGCACTTTGTCGCCGTAATTAAAGGTGACGCGAGTGACATATTGAGAAAGAGCAGAAATAACGTTTTCACTTGTGCCAGAGTAGCGGATGTCATTCAGGCGAGTACAACCATCGAAAACATTCGATCCAATTGAAATTACACTGCTGGGAATCGTGATACTGGTGAGGTTGGTGCAATTTTTAAAAGCGGCGTTACCAATGGAAGTTATATTATTTGAAAGTGTGATGCTGCTTAAACTTGTGCAACGAGAAAAAGCCAAGCCTCCGATATGTGTGACTCTTTGCGGAATTGTAATGTCAGTAAGGCTGGAGCAAGACTTAAAAGCATTCCCGCCAATGGATATTACACTATCTGCAATATCAACATGAGTTAGCTTAGGAAACCAGCTAAAAGCGCATTCTCCAATCGAAGTTACGCCGGGATGAATGACAACGGAGGTGATTTGCTGCTTGAAGCTGTACCATGGCTGATCGCTACCAAAGGGAAAATTTTTCATTGAACCACTGCCGCTAATCGTCAACTTATAAGTACTCGGGTCATCCGTGTTTTCGGTCAGCTGCCAAGTGACACCAGATCCATCTCCAGTTGCGCCGCAATTGCCGCTTTTAGGCGGGTCCGGGTCCTCTGCCCACGCTGTGATTGCCGACACAGGCAGGAGCGTTACCGCCATGCACAGCGCCACCAGAAGGCTGATAAGTCGTTTCTTCATAGGAGATTCCTCACTTTCCTTGGGCCGGAAGTGGAGCTCCGGCAAAAATGGATGCTCTCACTTCCTTAAATACACGCCGCGCGGAATCCTTTCACCCTTTTTCAAAAAAATTTGAAAAAAAAAAAACGAACTGCAAAACAGTCCGTTTTCGGGTCATCTTTCGTAATGTGTCCAAAGGCTTAAAATCTTAATGGCTGCCATTCCACAGCCGATTCGTCAACACAATCTTCCAGTGGTTCGGCCTTGGCCGCCATGAGCTTTTCCCGCATTCCCGGCACGGAGACGAGATAAAGCGTTTCCACAATGCCGCTGTAATCTTCCTCGGGAAGCAGGACAGCGTTGCCATCCTTGGTGGTCGTCATCGTGCATCACCTCTTAATATACATGATAACGTACCTACTGCTAGAGGTCAAGCCTTTTCCACTGAACTGGGGGCTTGTGGAGCGGGGGCAATCGTTCTATAATACAAGCTGTGAAATGAATCACAAAAGGGGTGGAACGTATGGACAAAAAACTGAACGAGGCCGTGGCGGCGCTGCGGCCCCAGATGGTGGCGGCGCTCCAGCGGCTGGTGCGCAGGCGCAGTGTGGAGGCCGACCCGCTGCCGGGCAAGCCCTTTGGCGAGGAGGTGGATGCCTGCTTTGCCGAGGCGCTGACCCTCTGCCATGAGCTGGGCTTTGAGACCACCGACATGGATCGGTACATCGGCTGGTGCGAGATCGGCACCGGGGACGAGATGGTGGCGGTGCTGGGGCATCTGGACGTGGTGCCCGAGGGCGAGGGCTGGCATCACCCGCCCTACGCCGCCGAGATCGAGGGCGGCAGGCTGTATGGCCGGGGTTCCATTGACGACAAAGGCCCGGTGGTGGCCAGCCTGTTCGCGCTGAAGGCCATCCGGGATCTGGGCATTCCGCTCAACCGCCGTGTCCGGCTGCTGTTCGGCCTGAACGAGGAGACCAACGACCGGGACGTGCTGTACTACAAGGCCCACGGCGGGGAGATCCCGGTGCTGGGCTTCACCCCGGACGGTGAGTATCCGCTCATCAACGGCGAAAAGGGCATCCTGAACGAGAGCTATGCCGTGCAGCTGCACCAGACCGGGGCCTGGCAGCTGAGCAGGGTGCAGGGCGGCGTGGCCGGCAATGTGGTGCCGGACTACGCCTGCGCTGTGCTGACCGCCCCGGCGGGGGCCGCCCTGCCGGATGCGGAGCACATCACCGTGACAGCCGTCCCCGGCGGCTATCAGGTGGAAGCGGTGGGCGTTTCGGCCCACGGCAGCCACCCGGAGCAGGGCGAAAACGCCATTGGGCGGCTGGTGTGCTACCTTGACCGGCTGCCGCTGGAGGGGGATGCCAAGCAGGCCGTGCACTTTCTGGCCGAGAAGCTGGGCACCGACCCCTACGGCGAGCGCCTGCTGGGCCACCGGCTGGAGGATGCGCTCTCCGGCCCCATGAGCTGCAACTGGGGGCTGATCGAGGGCGACGCGCAGCATCTGTGGGTCAAGCTGAACTACCGCTATCCTGTGACCATGGAACGGGCAGACTGCCAGCCCACTGTGCAGGCCGCCTTTGAGGCCGCAGGCTGGGCGCTGGATGGGCAGGTGCACAAGGAAAAGCTCTACTACCCTGCCGAGACCCCGCTGGTCAGCGCCCTGCTGGAGGTTTACCGGGATGCCACCGGCGACAATGCCCCGCCCAAGTGCATCGGCGGCGGCACCTACGCCAAGATGCTGCCCAATGTGGTGGCTTTTGGCCCCCTGTTCGCGGGGGACCCGGTCACAGAGCATCAGCCCGATGAATGCATCGATCTGGAACGTCTGGTGCAGAACGCCCAGATCATTGCAAACGCCATTGTCAAGCTGGCAAACCTGCCGCTGGAATAAGAAGGAGGACGGGACTATGAAGATCACACAGGTGCGGCTGGGCCGCATTTCCACCCCGCTGCGGGTGCCGTTCAAAACGGCACTGCGCACTGTGAACAGCGTTGAGGATGTTATCGTGGAGCTCCACACCGATACCGGTGCGGTGGGCTACGGCGAAGCACCCCCGACCGGTGTCATCACCGGCGACACCACCGGGGCCATCCTCGGTGCCATTCAGGATCATATCGCCCCTGCCCTGCTGGGCCGCGACCTCGATGAATTTGAGGATCTGACCGCCGCTGTGCAGAAGGCGCTTGTCCACAACACCAGCGCCAAGGCCGCTGTGGACATGGCCCTGTGGGATCTGCTGGGCCAGAAGTACAGCGCCCCTGTCTACCGGATGCTGGGCGGTGCCCGCAAAAACATCGTGACCGATATCACCATCAGTGTCAACCCGCCCGAGGAGATGGCCCGGGATGCCCGCACCGCCGTCCAGCGCGGCTACGACTGCCTGAAGGTCAAAGTAGGCATTGACCCTGAGCTGGATGTGGCCCGCCTTGCCGCGGTGCGGCAGGCCGTGGGCCGGGACATCAAGCTCCGCATCGATGCCAATCAGGCCTGGAACGCCAAGCAGGCGGTCCGCATCCTGAACCAGATGCAGGAGAAGGGGCTGGACATTGAGTTCGTGGAGCAGCCCGTGCCCGCCGCAGACCTTGAGGGGATGCAGTATGTCACCCGCCATGCCGATGTGCCCGTGCTGGCCGACGAGAGCGTGTTCAGCCCGGCAGATGCCCTGCGGATCATGCAGACCGGCGCGGCCGACCTGGTGAACATCAAGCTGATGAAGTGCGGCGGCATCACCAATGCCCTGCGCATTGCCGCCGCCGCTGAGGTGTACGGCGTGGAGTGCATGATCGGCTGTATGCTGGAAGCAAAGATCTCGGTCAACGCCGCCGTGGAGCTGGCCTGCGCCAAGAAGATCATCACCAAGATCGACCTCGACGGCCCGGTGCTCTGCAGCGAGGACCACATCCTCGGCGGTGCCGTGTTCAACGAAAAGAACATCACCGTCTCCGACGCGCCCGGCATGGGCATTCAGGGCTTTGTGCCCGGCAAGGTGTCCTATCTCGACTAAAACAGGAACAGACCGCATCCCGAAACACACGGGGTGCGGTCTCTTTTTGTGAATCTGTATTTCATATACGGACAGTGAAAAAAGCTCGTGTCTGTATATGTTGAAATGAAAAACAAAAAAAGCGGGTAAAATCTTTGACTTTTTGGCCTGCGAGGCGTATAATCATACTTGTTCCGTGTAGAGGAATGGGAAAACTGTACGCAATAGGCGCACAATCTGGATAGGGGAGTAGAAAAGTTATGAAAACATTGAAAGCGGTTGCGGCAAGGTACAACGCCACCAGCCTGATCCTGCGCATCGTCATCGGCCTTGCGGTCGGTGCGGTGCTGGCACTGGCGGTGCCCGGTGCGGGCTGGGTGGAAGAGTTCGGCAGCCTGTTCGTGGGTGCCCTGAAGGGCATTGCCCCGGTGCTGGTGTTCGTTATCGTGGCCAGTGCGCTGGCGCAGGGCACGTCCAGGCTGGACCGGCGCTTTGGCACGGTCATCTGGCTGTACATGCTCACCACCTTCCTGGCCGCCGCCATTGCGGCGGCGACCAGCTTCCTGTTCCCTCAGACCGTCGTTCTGGCTGAGGCGGCAGAATCCGAGGTGGTGCCCCAGGGTCTGGGCGAGGTGATGAACACCCTGCTCACCAACTTTGTGGCAAACCCCGTCAGTGCCCTGATGAACGGCAACTACATCGGCATCCTGTTCTGGGCCTGCATGTTCGGCGTGGCCATGAAGAAGATCGGCTCTGACACCACCAAGACCTTTATGGCAAACACCGCCGATGCGGTCTCCCAGATCGTGCGCTGGATCATCAATCTGGCACCCTTCGGCATCATGGGCCTTGTGTACACCAACGTGTCCAGCAACGGCCTGTCCATCTTTACCCAGTACGGCAGGCTGCTGCTCCTGCTGGTGGGCACCATGCTCTTTATGGCACTGGTCGTCTCGCCCTTTATCATCTTTGTGTATCTGCACTGCAACCCGTATCCGCTGGTGCTCCGCTGCCTGCGTGAATCCGGCCTGACCGCCTTCTTCACCCGCAGCTCTGCCGCCAACATCCCGGTGAATATGGATCTGTGCGAAAAGCTGGGGCTGGATAAGGATATGTATTCCGTCTCCATCCCGCTGGGCGCTACCATCAATATGGATGGTGCCGCCATCACTATAACTATAATGGCGCTTTCCGTTGCAAATACCATGGGAGTGTCGGTTGACGTTCCGACAGCTCTCATGCTCAGTCTTATGGCAACCCTTGGCGCGTGCGGTGCCTCAGGTGTCGCGGGAGGTTCGCTGTTGCTCATTCCTATGGCGTGCTCGCTGTTTGGAATCCCACAGGATATATCCATGCAGGCTGTTGCTGTCGGAATGATCATCGGAGTGGTCCAGGATTCACTTGAGACGGCAATCAACTCATCGGGAGATGTACTCTTTGCCGCTACAGCGGAGTACAGACAGTGGCAAAAGGACGGCAGAGAGTTTAAGATAGGCGCCATCGTGAATCCAGATGAGTAGGATATTCCCATATAAAAAATAATCGGGTATGTTCAGGAAGAAACATACCCGGTTGTTTTTGTCTTTATATTCCCCGTATCCCTGATTCCATAATTCCATTTGAATCTTTAGAGATTCCCTCAAGAACATGCGGAATTACCAACATATCCGTTCCGCATTTAGGACATGCCGCAATTCCCATCAGTTCGCTGGTGCTTTCAAGACGATATTCAGACTGATATTCTATACCATCTTTCTGCCACATAAAAATGTGTCCGCATTTGAAACACTTAACTTCCCTGAATGTATTCCCCATAATAAATAATAACCTCCGTTGCAGTTTGTTTGTATTGCCTACAGAAACTTGTCCAGCTCCGCATCCACATTCTTCCTCTTCTTGATCTTTGGGTGGTCGATTATTTTTCCCTTGGTGATGACCATCTCAAGATTCCTGAGAACGCGCAGATCGTCAAGAGGATTTCCTGCGGTGACTATCATGTCTGCATATTTGCCCTTCTCTATGGATCCGGTGAGCTGTCCAATCCCGGCAAGCTCCGCACTCCGCTTTGTCGCGGTGTACAGTGCAAATGAGTTGGATACCCCGACGTATTTGTGAAAGTAGTACAGCTCACGCCAGAAGTCATACTGTGTGATCCATGGACAGCCGACGTCATTTCCCAGTACAACAGGGATGTCATTTGCCAGGGCTGCCTTTGAGCAGTCTATGATTCCCTCAAATACGACATTTCCATTGTACTGTTCGACCTCGGTCGCATTCGTGAGTGCGCGTTCAAACAGGGCATATGGAAGAGCCGGAGAGATAGTGGTGCAGAGGAATGCTCCGCGTTCCTTGAAAAGTCTGATCATGTCATCGCCCATTTTGGCACCGTGCTCTATGGAATCAACTCCGTTTTCCAGAGCAACGCGGACACCTTCGGGTGATTCGACGTGTGCGGAAACCATGTAGCCGTCTGCATGAGCCTTGTCGCAGACTGCGCGCACCATATCAGGTGACATCTTCAGTTCTCCTGGAGTGCCCTTTTCCTTTGCATCAAGCACTCCACCAGTGATCATTAGCTTGATTATGTCAACCTTTTCTTTCTCACATTTGTTCAGGTGGGCAAGTGCTTCATCTATGTTTGCAGCAGCGATAGCTACAGATCCCGCCATATGTCCCCCGGGAACCGAGATTCCCCGGTTGGCGGCAAGGATACGCGGCCCCGTCTTGGTGCCTGCTTCGATTTCGTCACGCAGTCTGGTGTCAAAGTTTCCAAGGCCGCCAACAGTTCTTATGGTAGTGACACCGCTTAGCAGTTCGTCCTTTGCAAAGCCTGCTACCATGTTGTATGCGATGGCTCTGGTAAGCGCCGAGCCCATGATGGTATTTACAAGTTTTTCATTGTCGCGCTGCTTCTTCTGGGGTTTTCCGCTTCCCGCAAGATGTACATGCATATTGATAAGACCTGGCAGAATGTAATGCCCTTGAAGGTCTATGATCTTATATCCGTCAAGATCAGCAGTATCCTTTATGATGTCATATATTTTGCCATCTCTGACCAGAATACAGAGCCCGGTCTGTATCTGCATATCTTTAGTTCCGTTTAATATTTTTCCATTTGTAAATGCATAATTCATAGTCATCCCTCGCTTATAAAATATGAATTTCTCATAGCTCAAATATACAATATCCTAAACATGGTTTGCAACAGATGAAGAACTTTTATATAATTGTAGACAGTATGCGGAAGCTAATATAACATATGGGAACTGAAAGAAAAACAGGAAAATGAACACTATGGGGAATGAGCCATTGTCTGGCAGATCAAAGCCAGAGACAGGTAATAACAAAACAGAATACAAGGCACATTACCATCTGCCCGGACTTTTTGAATTCTACGAGCTGTACAAGGCGTTCCTGCCACTATACCGTGAGCACAGGGAATATTTTTACGACTGGTGTGATATCGGCTCGGTGTATGGCGCACCGGGTGACTGCCTCTGGGGCGGTGGCAGAGTGGGATATGGTGACAGCGGTGCCAGAGATGTGCTGGAGCTTATGAGTGAGTATGGAATATCGGCGAGGCTGACCTTCAGCAACTCATTGTTAAGACCGGAACATCTTGCGGATAAACGGTGTAATGATTTGTGCAGAGCGTTTGAGAAGGGTGATATTCAAAACGGTGTCATAGTCCATTCGGAGTTGTTGCTTGACTATCTGCAGGAGAACTATCCGGGACTATATATGGTTTCATCTACAACAAAGGTCATTACGGACTTTGACCAGTTTTCGGCAGAGCTTGACCGGGATGAATTCCGATATGTTGTGCCGGATTTCCGGCTGAACAAATCATTTGACAGGCTGGGGGCGCTTTCGCAAAAGCAGAAAGACAAGGTGGAATTCCTTTGCAACGAATGCTGTTGGTTCTCCTGTCAGGACAGGAAAGCCTGCTATGAGGATGTGAGCCGTATGGCTCTCGGTGAGAAATCAATTCACCACTGTACATCGCCGAACGCAGCAGGTGGCTATCGTTTCTCCAAAGCGATGGAGAATCCCGGATTTATAGGTATAGATGATATAAGGAACATTTACCTGCCGATGGGATTTTCCAATTTCAAGATAGAGGGAAGAGGTCTTGGAAGTGCCATAGTGCTGGAATTTCTGCTATACTATATGACAAAGCCAGAGTACCAGCTGAGGGTAAGAGAAGAGATATATCTTGACAATACGCTGGATCTGTTCTAGGCGTGCGCGGGCAGTAGTCA
>OHQT01000701.1_pt1 | contig 15884 bp, 15 predicted proteins | sample 1578221 | NCBI WGS metagenome assembly OHQT01 (sample SAMEA3879547, study PRJEB24766) | human gut metagenome | biome: human-associated habitat; feature: feces | place: USA | collected 1985/1987
TATATCCGGAACGGGCCGAACGATTGCAATCCGCGACATTTCTCGCCGCAGCGGGGCGACCCACGGCACCCGGCTGTCGTTTTCGGAACGGATCTTGCAACGGGATATCACGCTGCCGCAAGGGTGCGAGACACATCGCGCCGTCCCGGCAGCCGGAGACCTCCGACCGAAAAGGCCCCGAAACAACAAACCGGACCCGCGGGCGATTCACGGCATCCGGTTCGGAGACAAATCGGGCTGAAGAGACGGGGTCACGGCTCCAGACGCCAGGCGAGCTCCTCGTGGACGCAGTCTTCGGCAGGGAGCTTGCCCAGAGAACCGGCCTTGCGGTGCACCGCGAGCCGGCTCTCTTCGTTTTGGCTTCCAACGGCTACACACAGCGCCACGGCTCCCTGTGCCACCAGACGGGCCGCACGCGCGGCAAACGTGGCAGTTGCGACCTGCCCCGCTGCTCCGGCAATCACGGCGCCATTCGTTGCGGAGCAATCCGCCGCTCCGTTGCGCGCAGCCGCGGCAAGGGCTTCCGCCTCCACGGCATCGCGGTGCACGGCCTCCAGCGCCGCATCGACCCACGCAAGCGAAGCCTGCGGCGAGCGGGCGGCAGCCAGCAGCGCCGCATACTGCAACAGCGGCGAGGCCGCCATCCAGCGCTCAAAAATTGCCGGCTGCACGCCGACACGTGACAGCAGGGCGAAGGAGGCCTCCTCGGCCACCTCGGAGTTGATGATCCCCGCGGCCCAAAACGCCGCTTCGTCCATCGTCACGCGCTCCGGCTGCGCAATGTACAGCGCCGCGAGGCGCAGTTCGCGCACATCCTGCACATAGAGGTAACGGGCAAAATCATGGTCGGGCGTCTCGGCCCGGGCAATCCGCCGCAGGGTCGGGAGACTCACCCCGTAGTTGAGTCCGTAGGGTTTGCCGCACAGGCACATGGCATCGGCCACGGCACCGTTGCGCTCGCGGCGCAGCTCGCCGAGCAGCGCCACCATGCGTGAAGTGAAATCCATCGTGCGGATCGGTTAGCGGGCAGCCGGCAGGAGCACATTGACCGTGCGGCCGAACTCGAAGACGGGCAGCACCGAGCGGGCATATTCGCGGCCGCCGCAGAGGACCGTGCAGGTGGCGGGATCGGCCACGCGGCACTGGAAGACGCGCTTCTCCTTGGCCGGAGCCTCGATCGCCGCAACGACGGGAGCGCCCGAGGGTTCGATCTGCAACAGCACGATGTCACCCGAGAGGTCGGTGTCGGGCAGCAGTCCCGATGCCGCACTGAAGCGGCAGAGGATATACTGCTGCTTGTCGGCCTGCGGATAGACGACATAGCGGCGCGTCGAGGTCGAGACGACCCGCTTGCCGAGGAAGAGCTCCAGATAGGCCTGTTCGAGGCGGTCGATCTCGCGCAGGGCGGCATTCAGCCCCTCGCCGAAGACATTCTCGCCGGCTTCGCCCGTGATGAGCTCCAGGCGGTGGCGGCGCAGCGAATAGATGCGGTTGGCCGCATCGCGGGCGGCATCCTCCAGGGCGGGGGTGGACATGTCGGTCTTGTCGGGCTGCAGCCGCGCGAACTCCTCGTCCGATCCGGCGTGCGACACGACGCGGGTCTCGGGTGCGGCCGGAGCCGCGGCATTGAGGTAGGTCGCGCCGTCGAGCAGCGCGATACGCGCCCCGGTAATGCTCCAGACGGTCCGGTCGCTGAGCGGGGCCCGCACGCCGAGGAACTTCTGCGCATAGCGCGCATAGGGGCCGCAGAGCGTCAGGTCGCGCTCGACGGTGACGTCCACGGCAAGGATCGTCCGCGGATTCGAGACCTTGATGCCGTCGGCGCTCTCCACGGCGCCCTGAACGGCTATGTAGGGATTCTGGGCCGCAGCAGCGCCGCAGACCAGCAGCGCAAGGGCCAAAAGTTGTGCTTTCATACGCGCAGGTTTTTTATCCATAGATGCAAATGTAACGTATTTTCGCGTTTCGTCAAAATTTCAGGTAGAAATCGCGGGTCAGCGTCCGGTACTCCTCCGTGTAGCACTCGTGTTCGCCCGTGCCGATGACCAGTTCGTCGCGGCGGCAGGCGGGCGGCGCCGCAGGATCGGGCACGGCGTCAAACAGGCGGAACTCCATGAGCGCGCGCCGGGCCTCGCGGCGCGGCGTGGTGCGCACGTCCGTGCGGCGGCAGAGCACGAGCCGCCCGCGGCACTCCGCCAGAAAACGCGCCGCCTCGGCCGTCGGCAGGATCACGGCAAAGCGTCCTCCGGGAGCCAGCAGCCGCACGACGGCATCGCACAGCTCCCCGTAGCGGAGCGTCACGGCATGACGCGCCGTCGTGCGCCCCGCATCGGGGCAGGTGAGTGAATCGACGAAATAGGGCGGATTGGAGACGATGCGGTCGAAGCGCTCCCCGGGGCGATACTCCTGCACGGGACACTGCACGAACTCCACGCGCGCGGCCCACGGCGAGGCGGCAGCATTCTCGCGCGCCTGCGACACGTCGTCAACATCGACCCCCGTGATGCGCACGCCGGGCAGCGCGGCGGTGCGCTGGGCCAGCATCAGAGCGATGAGGCCCGTGCCGGTCCCCACATCGAGGATGCGCCGCGCATCGGCTCCCGCATCGGCCCAGGCACCGAGCAGCACGCCGTCGGTCCCGACCTTCATCGGGCAGCGGTCCTGACGGATGGAGAAGTGTTTGAACTGGAACATCGTCTATTCGTTAACATGCAGGCAGCCGTCGATCCCGGCGCCGAAAAGCGCATAGTCGAAGCGCACGGGGTCCGCGGCGTCGAACTCCCGCAGCCGGGCGGTGATCTCCTCGACGGCCCGCCAGTCGTTCTGCCGACGGCCGAGCAGCCCCAGCAGGCGGCCCACCTCGCCGACATGCACGTCGAGCGGCAGGCGGAGCGCCGACATCGGGATGCCGGTCCAGAGGCCGAAATCCACGCCGCGGTCGTCGCGCCGGACCATCCAGCGCAGGAACATGCAGAGCCGCTTGCAGGCGGCGCCCCGCCCGATGTCGGAGAGGTGCTTCTCGCAATGCGGCGCATGCTCGGCGGCGAGAAACTCCCGACGGAAAGCCGCCAGCACGGCGGGCAGGCTCTCCGTCGCCGCATACTGCGTCTCGAAGAAGGCGCCGAGGCCTCCGTACAGCTGCTCCATGCGGCGCAGCGCCAGCACGAAGTCGCGCAGGTCCGCGCCGTTGAAGGTGCGGTGCACGAATCCGTCGAGGCCGGCAAGCTCCCGCTCCGAGGCATTGCGCACGAAGTCGGCCGGGGCGTCATCCAGGAAGTGCATCAGACGGTGCCCGTTGCGGACGATCGTCCGGCGGTTGCCCCAGGCAATTGTCGCGGCCAGGAAGCCCGCAATCTCGCGATCGGCACGCTCCGTAAAGCGGTGCGGCACGGCGATCGGGTCGCAGTCGATGAACTCGGGCCGGTTGTAGCGGTCGTGGAGCCGTTCGAGCAGCTCCCGCACCCCGTCGTCACACGATCCGGCCATCGGACATCGTAATCTTCCGGTCGGCCATCGCCGCGAGCCCCTCGTCGTGGGTGACGATGACGACGGTCTGACCCAGTTTGTCGCGCAGCTCGAAGAAGAGGCGGTGGATCTCGTCGCGGTTGTGCGTGTCGAGGTTGCCCGACGGTTCGTCGGCCAGCAGCACCGCCGGGGAGTTGATGAGCGCCCGGGCGATGGCCACGCGCTGCTGCTCGCCGCCCGAGAGCTGCCCGGGCTTGTGATCGCGGCGCGCCGTGAGGTTCATCATGGCGAGCAGCTCCGCGGCGCGGCGCTCGACCTCGGCCCGCGGGCGCCGCCCGATCAGACCGGGAATGCAGACATTCTCGAAGGCCGTGAATTCGGGCAGCAGGTGGTGGAACTGGAAGACGAAGCCGATGCGCTCGTTGCGGAAGGCCGACAACGCCTTGTCGCCCAGCGCGAAGACGTCGCGACCGTCGATCTCGACACGTCCCGCGTCGGGACGCGAGAGCGTGCCCATGATCTGCAACAGCGTCGTCTTGCCGGCACCGCTTGCCCCGACGATCGAGACCACCTCGCCCGCCGCGACCTCCAGCGAGACCCCCTTGAGCACCTCGAGCGTGCCGAAGCGCTTGTGTATGTCCGTTACACGTATCATTGACGGAAACCGTATTTGCCCTCAAGCTGCCGCAGCACGCGGTCGATCCGCCCTGCGGCACCCTTTCCGAGCTGTGCGGCTGCGGGATCGGGCGCCCAGCCCTTCTCGATCTGCCGGGCGAAGCGGTCCACGTCGGCATAGCAGCCCGCCATGTCGCGCAGCAGCTCGCCGTCGCGCACCGACGCCATCACGCCCGAGGCACAGAGCACCTGCCACGCCTCGTCGCGCAGCACGGGCGTGACCGGCGCACGCAGGGTCATCGGATTCGTCGTCGGCGAGGTGGCCGACAAGCGGTTGTCGGCTGCTCCGGCACGCGGCTGCAGCTCCTGTCCGCCACGCATCAGACCGCGGCAGGCCATGCCGACCGCGGCACGGTTTGCGGTCAGCTCTTCGTAGACCGCCTGCATCGCCCCGCGCACCTGCCGGGACTCCTGCCAGCGGCCGATCAGCCCGGCACCGAGGAGCGTCAGGGCCGTGCCGAGGATCACCACCGACAGCCGGCACAGATAGCCGCGCCACGTCCATCCGCCATCCCCCGTCGACCGCTCTGCGGGACGTTTTTGCGGGGTTGCGGGGCGCTTGGGCGGCTCCGCGGCGCGGCGCGGGGTATTCGTCCGGCGGTCGTTCGCTGCCGCATTGCGCGGGGCGGCACTCTTCCTATCGTTCCGCTCTGCACTCCGCTGCGGCGCAGCGCCCCGGTGCTCACTGGCGGCGCCAGCCGGACGCTGCGGGGCGGCACCCTTCTGCCGCTCCGGCGCTGCGGGCCTTTGCGGTGCGGAGGCCCCTTTCTGCTGCACGGCGGGCTTTGATCCGGACGGTTCCGCGGCAGGCTTCTGCTGCGCAGCGGGCTTCGCCGTGCTCTTTTGGGTCGGTTGTGCGGCCAGATCGCGCGGAGCCGGAGCTGCAGCAGCCGGAGTTACCGGCGCTGCGGCATCGGGTGCGGGCTGCTCCGCGGCCGCCGTCTCGCGGGCCGCATGTTCGGGTTGCGTGGCCAACTCCGCCGGAGCGGCGGCTGCGCTTTCAGTTTGTGCGGCCGGCTCCGCCGAAGCGGCGGCCGTATTGCGGTGCGACGGACGGCGATGCCGGCGTCGCGGGGTCGGAGCATCATGCACCGCACCCTCGAGTTGGGGCTCCTGCGGGCTCTCCGTTCTCTTTTCATTTTCCATCTCCATGTCTCATTTTTTCGTAAAGGCGGAACAGACGCACCGTATCGGCCGCCTCGCGGACGTCGTGCACGCGCAGAATCGAGGCGCCCTGCCGCAGGCATTCCCAGCCGAGAGCCACCGTACCGGCCAGCGATTCGGCAGGCGTCGCATCGAGCGCCCTGTAGATCATCGACTTGCGCGACACGCCCGCCAGCACGGGATAACCCAGTGCGCAGAGGCGGTGCAGGCCGGCCAGCAGCTCGTAGTTCTGTTCCAGGGTTTTGGCGAAACCGAAGCCCGGATCGAGGATGATCCGTGCGCGGCTCACGCCCGCCGCCAGCAGCTGCCCGCAGCGGCATTCAAAATAATCGACCACCTCGGTCACGATGTCGCGCCGGTAATCCGTCAGGGACTGCATCGTCCGGGGATCGCCCTGCATGTGCATCGCCACGTAGGGCACGCCCAGACGTGCCACCGTCGGCACCATCCGCGGATCGAGCTCCCCGGCCGAGATGTCGTTGACCGTCACCGGACCGAACTCCGCGACGGCCCGCTCGACCACCTCGCTGCGGAACGTGTCGACCGAAACGGCCGCACCGGGCGCCACGCGCCGCACCGCTTCCAGTCCGAGGGCCACGCGCCGCCACTCCTTCTCCACGGGCACCTCGTCGGCTCCCGGACGCGACGAGTAGCCGCCGATGTCGATGATCGCGGCCCCCTCGTCCACGATCTCGCGGGCTCGCTGCTCGACCGCCTCGCGCGTCGTGCGGCGGCTGTCGGCATAGAACGAATCGGGCGTGACGTTCAGGATACCCATCACGCACGGCTGCGAAAGGTCAGGCATCGATACGGTCGGCTGTACGGGCTTCATGGCGGAATCGCTGGTCGAGGTCGGCGACGGCGGGTTCGAGGTCCGTCTCCAGGATGTTGACGATCGTGTAGTCGGCCCGGGCGCAGAGCGTGTCGTCGTCCGCCTGCGCGGCGATGCGGCGGCGCACCGCCTCCTCGTCGCAGCGGTCACGCCGGCAGGTGCGCCGCACGCGCAGCTCGACGGGCGCCAGCACCGCCACCGTGCGGTCCACGGCGTGCTCCAGCCCCGCCTCGAAGAGGATGGCGCTCTCCAGAATGACGTAGTCGCCCGGCTGCGCCGCGGCCCACGCCTCGAAGTCGCGCAGCACGGCCGGATGCACCAGGGCGTCGAGGTCCGCAAGGGCCTGCGCATCGCGGAAGACGATGTCGGCCAGGTAGGCCCGGTCCAACACCCCGTCGCGGAAGGCTCCGGCGCCGAAACGCGCCTCGATGGCCGGCCGCAGCGTCGTCGCCATCAGCCGCTTGGCCTCCGTATCCGAATCGTAGACCGCGACGCCGCGCGCGGCAAACAACCGGCAGACCGTGCTCTTGCCGCTGCCGATACCGCCCGTAATGCCCACCTTCATCATTGCTTTTCGAGTTTACGGGGGTCGTCGATCTCGGGAACCGAGCGGATCGAGACCACCTTGATATCACTGAACTTCAGCGAAATGGCACTCTGCAGCGACTGCGGATCGAGAACCAGCTTGCCCTCGTGTCCCTCCTCCTGCGAACGCGTATAGCGGAGGTCCGACAGCGGAATGTGCAGCGTCTTGTTCATGTAGACGCGGTAGCCGAACAGGTTGGTGCCCACGCCTTCGACCACGCACGTAACCTCGAACGGCACGCCGTCGACATCGACGCGCACGGTCTGGTCCGTCGTATAGGTGTAGCTCAACTTGGCGATATACCACAGGATGAACGACGCGACGAGCAGCGCCAGAAAGACCGGCGAGACGTAGCGGTGCACCCACTTCAGCAGATTCTCCATAATCATAGGTGTGTCTCCGTTGTAAACTTCCGCAAAGTTAAAAATAAAACGGACTGCGTCAAAAGGCGCAGTCCGTTTTTATGCAAAATGCGAAGTGAGAGCCTATTTGGTCTCGTCGTCGATCTTGGCACGCTTCGTCATCAGGTCGTAGGCCATGGGCGTAGCGATGAAGATCGTTGCGGCGGTACCCAAAACGACACCGACCGTCAGCGCGAAGATGAAGCCGCGGATGGTCTCGCCGCCGAAGAAGAAGATTGCCAGCAGCGTGACGAGCGTCGTACCCGACGTATTGATCGTGCGCGAGAGCGTCGAGTTGATGGCGTTGTTCACGTTCTCCTTGAGGTTGCGCTTCGGGTAGAGACCCTGGTACTCGCGGATACGGTCGAAGACCACCACCGTGTCGTTGATGTCGTAACCGATGATCGTCAGGATCGCGGCGATGAAGGCCTGGTTCACCTCGAGGTTGAAGGGCAGGATGCCGTAGAACATCGAGAAGAGACCGATGATGAAGAGCGCATTGACCGCCAGGGCCAGCGTGGCGCCCGTAGCCCACTGCCAGCGCTTGAAGCGGAAGTTGATGTAGAGACCGATGGCGATGAGCGAGAAGAGCACCGAGTAGATGGCGTTCCAGGTCATGTCCTGTGCGATCGAGGGGCCGATCTTGTCGGCCGTCAGGATACCGTTGGCGTCGGTCTGCGTGTTGCGGAACTGCTCGAAGGTGATGTCGTAGGAGTAGAGCGGCTTCAGGGCATCGTAGAGAATGCGCTCCACGTCGCCCGTGGCCTCGTCCGACGTATCGTCATAGCGGTACTGCGTCACGATGCGCATCTGGTTCTCGTTGCCGTACTGCTTGACCTCGAAGCTGACCGATGCGGCGTCGGCATCGGGCTGCTGTGCGAAGATCTGTGCGAGGTTGTGGCGCACGTCCTCGGCCGACACGGCCTTGTCGAAGCGCACGACGTAGGCGCGGCCGCCCGTGAACTCGGCGCCGAGGTTCAGACCGCGGACGAAGAACGAGATGCACGACAGGACGATCAGCACGGCCGTCACCGCATAGCTGATCTTGCGCAGGCGGATGAAGTCCACATGCGTGTTGCTGAGGAAGTTCTCCGACCACTTGTGCGAGAAGGAGATGTTGCCCCAGCGGTTCACGATCCACTCGATGAGCAGGCGCGTGATGAAGACGGCCGAGAAGAACGAGGTGATGATACCGATGATCAGCGTCGTGGCGAAGCCCTGTACCGGACCGTTGCCGAAGACGAAGAGGACGATACCCGTGATGATCGTCGTCAGCTGGCCGTCGATGATGGCCGAGTAGGCCTTCGAGAAGCCGTCCTTGATGGCCAGCGACAGCCCCTTGCCGCCGCGCAGCTCCTCCTTGATGCGCTCGTAGATGATGACGTTGGCATCCACGGCCATACCCATCGTCAGGACGATACCGGCGATACCGGGCAGCGTCAGCACGGCGCCGAACGATACGAGCACGCCCATGAGCAGGAAGACGTTGGTCAGCAGGGCCACGTCGGCCATCCAGCCGGCTGTCTTGTAGAAGAGGCCCATGTAGAGCAGTACGAGGATGAAGGCGATCACGAACGAGAGCATGCCCGCATTGATCGACTCCTGACCCAGCGAGGGACCGACGACCGTATCCTGGATGATCTTGGCCGGAGCGGGCACCTTACCCGACGAGAGGACGTTGGCAAGGTCCTTGGCCTCCTGGATGGTGAAGCTGCCCGAGATGGTCGAGATGCCGCCGTCGATCTTCGTCCGCAGCACAGGGGCCGAATAGACGTAGCCGTCGAGGACGATGGCCACGCACTTGCCGACGTTCTCGCCCGTCAGGCGCGACCACTCCTGGGCGCCCTCGGCGTTCATGTGCATCTCCACCTCGGCCTCGGCGCCGCGCTGTGCATAGCGCTCGACGGCCTCCGTGACGACGCTGCCGTCCAGCGGCGCCTTGCCGTCGGGCGTGGTGACACGCAAAGCATAGAGGTAGTAGCGGCCGCCGATGTTGTCGTCACCCTTGACGCCCCACCGGAAGATGACGTCCGCAGGGAAGAGGTTGCGCACGGCGGGATCGGCCAGGTAGGCGTTCACCGCCGCGATGTCGGCCTTGAATGCCGCACCGATGGCGCCGCCGCCGGCATAGTAGGGATCGAGCACGGCAAAGAAGGGGTTGCGCTCGCGGTCGTAACGCTGCATCTGGGCGGCGTCGGTCATCTCCGTCGTGTCGCTGCCGACCTCGGCGAGCAGCTCCTCACCGGCAGCGGCGGGAGCCGTTGCGGCAGCCTCGGCGGCGGGAGCCGTCTGCTCCTCAACGGCGGCAGCGGCCTGCTCCTCGACGCGGCCGCGGAGCAGGTTGTCGACCTGGTTCAGCACGGGCAGCAGCTCGCGGGCGTCGTAGCAGAGCCAGAACTCCAGCGAGGCGGTACCCTGCAGCAGGTCGCGCACGCGCTGCGGCTCCTTCACGCCCGGCAGCTCGACCAGGATGCGGTGCGAGTTGGGCAGACGCATGATGTTGGGCTGCGTGACTCCGAAGTGGTCGATACGGCTGCGCAGCACGTTGAACGATGCGGCGATGGCCGCCTCGGTCTCGCGCTTGAGGACCTTCTCGACGTCGGCATCCGAGCTTTCGAGCGTGATGTCGCTGCGGTCGGGGCTCACGAACAGCTCGGCGAGCGGACGGCCGCCCGACAGGCGCTCGTAGGCCTTCACGAAGTCGCCGATGTAGTCGCTCGAAGTACCGGCCTTGAGCGCGGCATTCGCCTCGGCGATGGCCTCGACAAACGACGGATCGTTCTGGCTGTCACCGGCAAGCGCCTTGACCACATCCTCGACCTGCACCTCCAGCATGACGTTCATGCCGCCCTTGAGGTCCAGACCCAGGTTGAGCTCCTTCTCCTTGCACTCCTTGTAGGTGAACTTCTTGAATCCGAGGTTGAAGACCTGCAGATTCTGCACCGAGTCGAGGTAGTGCTGTTCGGCCGTGGAGCGCTCCTCGAGCGGGAACTGCTCGGCGTACTCGGCCGCCTTCTTCTCGACGCTTCTCGTCTTGAACGTGAACGAGAGCTGGTACACGCACGCAAGCGCCAGCAGCACCGCGACGAGTTTGATAAAACCTTTACTTTGCATTGGAATGATAAAAATTTGTTATTGTTTGTTTGATTTATCGTCCTTGCGCACAATAGCACGCAAAGATAGAAAAAAAGAATCAAATTTCGGAATATCGCTGTCAAGAATTGCGCGCGAACGACAAAAAAACCGTATTTTTGGGGCCGCATGCTGCGATCGGGCCCATACGGATACCACCTGGCCGCGCTCTTCTGCGTGACGGTGTGGGGCGCGACCTTCGTTTCGACGAAGGTCCTCATCGCGCACGGCCTCGCCCCGGCCGAGATCTTCCTGCTGCGCCTCGCGATGGCCTACCTCGGCCTGCTGCCCTTCACACTCGGCAGCAGAAGGGCCGGCAGCAGTGCCGCGGGACGGGAAAAGGATGCCGCAGGGCGGGAAAAGGCCGCCGCAGGGCGGGAAAAGGCCGCCGGGAACGACACGGGCAGTCCGGCCCGGCACGGCCTCCTCGGGCGGCTGTGTGGAGCACGGCTGTGCAGGGCCCGGCTGCGCGACGAGCTGCTGCTCGCGGCGGCGGGGCTGACGGGCGGATCGCTCTACTTCCTCACGGAGAACATCGCGCTGGAGTATGCCCCGGCGTCGAACGTCTCGCTGATCGTCTGCACGGCGCCCGTCTGGACGGCCCTGCTCCTGAGCCTCGTCTACCGCAGCGAACGCATGACGCGGCGGCAGACTGCGGGCTGCGCGCTGGCCTTCGTCGGCGTGGTGCTCGTCGTGCTCAACGGACGCTTCGTGCTGCACCTCTCGCCGCGGGGCGACCTGCTGGCCCTCTCGGCGGCGCTGCTGTGGATGCTCTACTCGCTCGTAATCAAGCGCCTGGGTGACCGTCTGCCGGTGGCATACGTCACGCGCAAGGTCTTCTTCTACGGCATCGTGACCATCCTGCCGTGGTTCGCATGGGAGCCCTTCGACCTTCCGGCCGCAACGCTCCGCCACCCGGCCGTGTGGGGCAACCTGCTCTTCCTGGGTGTCGTGGCCTCGCTGCTCTGCTACGGGCTGTGGAACGCCGCCATGACCCGTCTCGGGGCGGTGCGCACGACCAACTACATCTACCTCAACCCGCTGGTGACGATGCTCACCGCCGCCCTTGTGATCGACGAGCGCATCACCCCGGCGGCCCTCTGCGGTGCGGCGCTGATCCTCTCGGGCATGTGGCTCGCCGAGCGGAGCCGCGGCGGGAAATAACGCGCCCCGATGCAGCCTTTGCGCGGAAGAGGCCGGAAAGGGTTCCGGTTTCGCGATTTTTTCCTATCTTTGGGGAAACATCCCGAACAATCCATGAAAAAACTCATCCTGCTCTGCTGCGCCGCACTCCTCGCAGTGTCGGCTCCGGCACAGACGGGCTATGTGCCCGCTCCCGAGAACCTCGCCGCCCGCGCCCGGTTCGCCGACGACCGCTTCGGCATCTTCATCCACTGGGGGCTCTACGCCCTGATGGGTCAGGGCGAGTGGGTGATGACCAATCTCGACATCAACTACCGCGAATACGAGAAGCTCGCCGGGGCCTTCTACCCCGCCGCCTTCGACGCCGCAGCGTGGGTCACGGCCTTCCGCGAGGCCGGAGCGCGCTACGTCTGCTTCACGACGCGCCACCACGACGGCTTCTCGATGTTCCGCACGGCGCAATCGCCCTACAACGTCGTCGAGGCCACGCCCTTCGCCCGCGACATCGTGCGCGAGCTGGCCGAAGAGTGCCACCGGCAGGGGCTGCGCGTACACTTCTACTACTCGCTCATCGACTGGTGGCGCGAGGATGCCCCGCGCGGCCGCACGGGCCTCGGTACGGGACGCCCGGCCGAGCGGGAGGATGCCGACGCCTACTTCGACTTCATGAAGGCCCAGCTCACGGAGCTGCTCACGCAGTACGGCCCGGTCGGGGCGATCTGGTTCGACGGCGTGTGGGATCAGGACCAGCATCCGGACTTCGACTGGCGGCTCGACGAGCTTTACGGTCTGATCCACCGCCTGCAGCCCGCCTGTCTCGTGGTGAACAACCACCACCTTGCCCCCTTCGAGGGCGAGGACGTGCAGACCTTCGAGCGCGACCTGCCGGGCGAGAATACCGCCGGGCTCTCGGGACAGGCCGTCAGCCGCCTGCCGCTCGAGACGTGCCAGACGATGAACGGTTCGTGGGGCTACCGCATCACCGACCGCAACTACAAGTCGACCGACGAGCTGATCCGCTACCTCGCGGGGGCCGCAGGGCGCGGCGGCAACCTGCTGCTCAACGTCGGGCCGCAGCCCGACGGCCGGCTGCCCGAGGAGGCGACCGAGCGGCTCGCGGGCATCGGCGAGTGGCTGCACACCTGCGGTGAGACGATCTACGGCACCGACGCCGGACCCGTCGCCCCGCGCAACTGGGGTGTCACGACGCGCCGCGGCGACAAAATCTACCTGCACATCCTCGACTGGGAGGACGAAGAGCTGTTCGTGCCGATCCGCGACGAGCGCATCCGCCGCGCCGTGCGGTTCGCCGACGGGGAGAAGCTCGCCTTCCGGCAGGATGCGCACGGGGTGACGGTCGTGCTGGGCAGCCGGCCTCAGGGCCCCGACTGCATCGTCGAACTGACCGTCGGCCGGTAAGTGCCCGTCGACCGGGGGCCCGGGACGGCAGGCAGCCGGCGGACTGGCAGCATCAGAGCGGCCGGACAACAAGCCCTTCCGGAGGGTCACGGCCGACTGACAGCCGGACAGCCGGGCAGTCAGGAAGTCAGACAACGGGCCCTTCGGACCGTCGGGAAACAAAGTGTCAGGCAACCGCCAACCGGAGAGCGGACAAACCGGGCAGCCGGGCACACAAAAAGGGGCATCCGTCGAAGCGGATGCCCCTTTTGTCTTTTTGCCGATGTGCCGGCCGGTCAATGGACCATCTTCAGCCCCACGATACCGATCAGGACCAGCGACAGGAAAAAGAGCCGCCAGACGGTCACCGCATCGTGGAAAAAGAGGATGCCGATCAGCACCGTGCCGATGCCGCCGATCCCCGTCCAGACCAGGTAGGCCGTACCCATCGGGATGTCGCGCTGCGCCAGGTAGAGCAGCCAGCCGCTCAAGGCCATCGAGACGACGGCGAGCGACAGATAGAGCAGGTGAAAGCGCGGGGACTCGCCCGCCAGTTTGAAGCCCAGCGGCCACCCCATCTCGAAGAGTCCCGCCAGCAGCAGATAGAACCAGGCCATCTCTTTATCCGTAAATATCCGTCACATGCCGGTTTTTTGGTGGCTGCCATCCCGACGACAGTCCGCATCCGGCACCGGGTGCAAAGATAGCAAACCGAAGCCGGCCGCGATGCACCCGCAGCGGAAAAAACACAAAAAAAGGGACGCGACCCTTTTGGGATCGCGCCCCTTGCCCTCTCCCGGACGGGAGGGATGATCCGATCACCCCTGCCGCCCAGCCGTTTCGGGATTATTTTACCTCCTCGAACTCGACGTCCTCGGGCTGGCCGGAGTTGCCGTTCGAGCTGCCGGCGTTGCTCTGCGACTGCTGCTGGCTCTGCTGGCCTGCGGCACCCTGAGCCTGCTGCTGTGCGTAGATATCCTGCGAAGCAGCCTGCCATGCGGCGTTCAGTTCGGCCATGGCCGTGTCGATGGCAGCCACGTCGGCGTTCTTGTGCGCCTCCTTCAGCTTGCCCAGAGCCGACTCGATAGCCGCCTTCTTGTCTGCGGGCAGCTTGTCGCCGTACTCCTTGAGCTGCTTCTCCGTGGTGAAGATGTTCGAGTCGGCGGCGTTGATCTTGTCGATACGCTCCTTCTCGGCCTTGTCCTTCGCCTCGTTGGCCTTCGCCTCGTCACGCATGCGCTGGATCTCCTGCTCGGTCAGACCCGACGATGCCTCGATGCGGATCTTCTGCTCCTTGCCCGTACCCTTGTCCTTGGCCGATACGTTCAGGATACCGTTGGCATCGATATCGAACGTGACCTCGATCTGCGGCACGCCACGCGGTGCGGCCGGAATGCCGTCGAGGTGGAAGCGGCCGATCGACTTGTTGTCGCGGGCCAGCGGACGCTCACCCTGGCAGACGTTGATCTCTACCGAAGGCTGGTTGTCGGCCGCCGTCGAGAAGACCTCGCTCTTACGGGTCGGGATCGTCGTATTGGCCTCGATCAGCTTGGTCATCACACCGCCCAGGGTTTCGATACCCAGCGACAGCGGAGTGACATCCAGCAGCAGCACGTCCTTCACCTCACCGGTCAGGACACCGCCCTGGATCGCAGCGCCGATGGCAACGACTTCGTCGGGGTTCACTCCCTTGCTGGGCACCTTACCGAAGAAATCCTCGACGACCTTCTGGATCGCGGGAATACGGGTCGAACCGCCCACGAGGATCACCTCGTCGATCTGCTTGGCATCGAGCCCGGCATCACGCAGAGCTACCTTGCAAGGCTCGATGGTCTTGTGGATCAGGTGATCGCACAACTGCTCGAATTTGGCACGCGTAAGCGTCATAACCAGGTGCTGCGGAATACCGTCGATCGGCATGATGTACGGAAGGTTGATCTCTGTCGTAGTCGAAGACGACAATTCGATCTTCGCCTTCTCGGCAGCCTCCTTCAGACGCTGCAATGCCATCGGGTCCTTGCGCAGATCCACGTTGTGTTCGGCTTTGAATGCCTCGGCCATATAGTCGATCAACACGTGGTCGAAATCGTCACCGCCCAGGTGCGTATCGCCGTTGGTCGATTTCACTTCGAACACGCCGTCGCCCAGCTCCAGGATCGAAATATCGAACGTACCGCCGCCCAGGTCGAAGACAGCGACTTTCATGTCATTGCCTTTTTTATCCAAACCGTAAGCCAATGCAGCGGCCGTCGGCTCGTTGATGATACGACGCACTTTCAGTCCCGCAATCTCACCGGCCTCCTTCGTGGCCTGACGCTGCGAGTCGGAGAAATAGGCCGGAACGGTAATCACCGCTTCCGAAACCTCCTGCCCCAGGTAATCCTCGGCCGTCTTTTTCATCTTTTGAAGAATGATCGCCGAAATCTCCTGCGGCGTGTACTGCCGTCCGTCGATATCCACACGCGGCGTATTGTTGTCGCCGCGTACTACCTTATAAGGAGCACGCTCGATCTCCGACTGTACCTGATCGTAGGTCTCGCCCATGAAACGTTTGATCGAGAAAATCGTACGTTTAGGATTAGTAATTGCCTGACGTTTAGCCGGATCTCCCACTTTACGTTCTCCATTGTCGGTGAATGCGACGATCGAAGGAGTCGTACGATGCCCTTCGGAATTAGGAATTACGATGGGTTCGTTACCTTCCATCACTGCGACGCAAGAGTTCGTCGTACCTAAATCAATACCAATAATCTTTGCCATAGTCGATTCCTCCTTTACTCACTTACCTTCACTAAGGCAGGTCTTAATATACGATCTTTTAACATATAACCCTTCTGCATCACTTCGATGACCATTCCCGGTTCTACGCCTTCCTTGGCTTCCTGCATCAAAGCCTGCATCGTATTGTGATCAAAAGGTTGTCCCATTGCTTCAATTTCTTTGATCCCTTCATTCGTTAATACATTGACCAACTGTTGATGGATCATTTCAAATCCTTTGACATAATTTAAAACTTCTTCATTTTCACTTTGAACCATCAAAGCTCTTTCCATACCATCCAAGATCGGAAGAAGTTCCAGTCCGGCCT
>OHQT01000704.1_pt1 | contig 15855 bp, 10 predicted proteins | sample 1578221 | NCBI WGS metagenome assembly OHQT01 (sample SAMEA3879547, study PRJEB24766) | human gut metagenome | biome: human-associated habitat; feature: feces | place: USA | collected 1985/1987
GTTCCGCTGATACTTTCCGCCCGCCGCAGCCCCGTCGCGGGCCGGCGGCGGGCACTGCGGCGCTTTTTTCGCAACTTTTTTGTGAAAAGACGGCCTGTTTTCAAAAATAAATCGTACCTTTGCCGCCGGTTTCGGATAAGAAGCCAAGGTTCAACCCTTATCGGGAGAGGTGCTCGAGTGGTTGAAGAGGCACGCCTGGAAAGCGTGTAAACCCCCAAAGGGTTTCGTAGGTTCGAATCCTATCCTCTCCGCACGAACGGTGTCTGTCGGTCCATGAGCTGACAGACACCGTTTTCGTTGTGCCCCTGTCGGAGGGGCGGCGGGCGGCGTCCGGCGGCGCGCGGTCCGAGTCGCGGCGACTCGGGTGTCCGTCGCGGGGAGCCGCCGGAGCAATCCGGCCGGGGTGCGGATAGTTTCGCGAAACACGGGCCTTAGGGGAATTTTTACGGGGATAGGCCCAGTTTTTACGGGGCTAAGGCCCGTAGCAGCCGGCCCCGGCCGCGGCAAGAGCGGGGCCGGGCGGGGCGGAACGGGGCCTAGCGCAACGGCGGGCGGGTGAGGTCCGCCGCGCAAAAGAGCCGGGCCCGGAATTTTTTTCCCTCAAAATGAAGCCGCGCCCCCTTGCGGACCGGCGGAAAAGCGTAACTTTGTCGCTACCACTTGTGTTGAACCCTTTTTCTTTCCTTACCTTACGCCATGCTACGAAACCACCTTGCCCTGCTTCTCCTCTTCTGCCTTCTCTTTCCCCCCGCCCGGGCGGCGCGCCCCGACGGCCTGCCGCGCAGCGACAAGGCCTGGGCAGCCTTTCTCGAGCAGCACGACCTGCTCTGGGACACGCTGACGGCCGACCCCGTAAAGCCGTCGTTCGACGGACAGTTGACGACGGGATACTACGCCGGCGCCATCATGGGGAACGGCAGGCTGGGGACGAACCTATACAAGCTGCGCGAAGGCGTCTACCGCCTGAACATCGGGCGAAGCGACGTAACCGAAGCGCGACAGCCCTACAATCTCTACAACTCGGCCCGCCTGCCCGTCGGCTACTTCACGCTCACCACGGCCGGCCGCCCCGTGGCCGAACGCCTGCGCCTGTCGCTCTACGACGCCACGACGCAGGGACGCATCGAGACGGACGCGGGCGAGATACGCTTGCGCACGTACGTCCACGCGACGGAGGACTACGCGGTCGTAGAGACGGAGGCCACGGGCAACGAGGCGGACTACGCCTGGGACTTCGTGCCGCAGCAGGCCGTAAGCCCGCGCCAGGTGTTCAACCACGACGCGCCGGCGGGCTACGTCGACGCGGCCGGCCGCTCGAACCCGGAGCCGGAACGCCGCCGCGCGGAAGGTTGCGAACTGCTGGTGCAACGGCTGGTCACAGACACGACGTTCCGCACGACGGCCCGCGTCTATGTCGTGGCCTGGCGGGAGATGCGGCGGAAGCGGCGGCGGCGCATCGTGGCTACGGTGGCGCAGGCACGGACCGAGGCCGAAGCCGTGGCGCAAGCGGTGGAGACGCTGGCCCGGGCGGCCGGGACGCCGCGCCGACAGGCCTGGTGCGCCCACCGCGACTGGTGGCACCGCTTCTACCGCGAGGCGGCCTTCCTCACCTTCCCGGACACGCGCCTCGAAGCGTTCTACTGGACACAATACTATAAGTTCGCCTCCACGGCCCGGCCGGGCTGCCCGCCGGTCGACTTGCAGGGCGTATGGCCCACGTGGGACACGCCCTGGACCGCCATCTGGGCGAACCTGAACCTGCAACTCACGTACTCGTGGCAGACGAAGGCCAACCTGGGACAGCTGGCGCAGCCGCTCTGGGACGCGCTGTGGGAACACCGCAGTAACCTGCGGCGCAACGTGACAGACATCCCGTCGCAGCGGACCTGGACCGACGCGGCCTGCCTGGGGCGCTCGTGCTCCTACGACTTTCACTCGCCGCTCGACCCGTCGCTGGCCAAACGCAACCAGTACGAGGCGGGCAACCTCATCTGGCTGCTCTTCTACTACTGGCAGCACTGTCGGGGCTACGGCGACGCGCAGCAGATGGCGGAACGCTTCTACCCGCTGCTGAAATCGGCCACGAGCCTGTTCCTCCACTTGCGCACGGAACGCGACGGCCGCTACGGCCTGCCGCCCACGGCCTCGCCCGAATACGGCAACCGGAGCGTCGGCCCCAACAGCAACTACGACCTGGCCAGCCTGCGCTGGGCGCTGCGCACCCTGCTCGAGACGGACTCCCTCCTGGGCCTGCACGACCCGCAACGCGCCGTGTGGGCCGACTTTGAACGGCGACTCGTCCCCTTCCCCTATGACGAGCGGACGGGCTATAAGGTGAGCGAGACGACGGCCTTTCTCGACACGACGCACCGGCACTACTCGCACTTGTTCATGATTTACCCTTACCGCATGGTGAACTGGGAGCGCCCGGCCGACCGGCCGCGCATGGCGCTGAGCGTAGGCCGGTGGAAGGGAAACCAGGGCTACTCGCGCACCGGCAAGGCGGCCATGCTGCTGGGCATGGGCGACGGCGACGGGGCCTGGCGGGAGATGCGCGCCTTCCTGGACCGCTTCGTCAAGCCCAACACGCTCTACGCCGAGACCGGGCCCGTGATGGAAACGCCCCTGGCGGCGGTGTGCACGGCCCACGACTTCTACCTCCAGGACTGGGGCGGCTGCATACGCGTATTCCCCGCCTTGCCCGCGGCCTGGACCGAAGCGGCCTTTGCCCGGATGCGGGCCGACGGCGCCTTCCTGGTGAGCGCAACGCGACAGGGGGGACGCACCGTGTGGGTAGAGATGACGAGCGAGAAAGGCGGGCCCTGCCGCCTGGCTACGGACATCGCGCCGGCGGCCTGCGTCGTCACCGACGCGGACGGGCGGCCCGTGCCCTTCCGGACAGAGGGGACGGAGCGGCCCGTACTCGTCGTGAACACGGAGCCTGGCCAGACGTTCCGCATCTGCCGGCGCGGCACGAAGGCCGCCCCGCCCGCTCCACTGCCGCACCCGGCGGCCGAGGCGCATCCCTATGGCGGCCGCCGCCCTAGCCGTTAACGGTGATTTTACGACTGTCGCGCTCCCTGTTTTCCACTTTTTCAGCCATAGAACTGTATATGTCGCATTTTTTGCCTAACTTAGCTTGCCAAATTGGCTAACTGGGCTCCGGCCCATCCCTGACCGCGCAGCCACTCGAGGTTGCGCCCTTTCGCTATGAATAGTAAAAAACGACATATCAATGATTTACAATTGGATCTACGAAGCGCCCTCTCCCGAGCGGGCCGCGGCGGCAAGCCAGCTGGCCCGGGAGCTGAGCCTCCATCCTACGCTCGGGAAACTGCTGCTGGACCGCGGTTTCACGAGCGCTGCCGAGGCGTACCGCTTCTTCAGGCCCCAGCTGACGGAACTGCACAATCCGTTCCTCATGGACGACATGCAGGCAGCCGTGGACCGGCTCAACGGGGCGATGGGCCGCAAGGAGCGCATCATGGTCTACGGCGACTACGACGTGGACGGGTGTACGGCCGTCGCACTGGTATATAAATTCTTACGGCAATACTACTCCAACGTCGACTACTACATCCCGGACCGCTACGACGAGGGCTACGGCATCTCGCGCAAGGGCATCGACCTGGCGGCCATGGAGGGCGTGAGCCTCATCATTGTCCTGGACTGCGGCATCAAGGCGGTGGAGGAAATCGCTTACGCCAAGTCGAAAGGCATTGACTTCATCATCTGCGACCACCACGTCCCGGACGAAGAGTTGCCGTGCGCCGTGGCCATCCTAAACCCGAAGCGGCGCGACAACCACTATCCCTACACACACCTCTCGGGCTGCGGCGTCGGCTTCAAGTTGATGCAGGCCTTCGCCGCCAGCAACGGGATAGAGTTCAACAAGCTGGTGCCACTGCTTGACCTCTGCGCCGTCAGCATTGCCTCGGACATTGTCCCCGTAGTAGGCGAGAACCGCATCCTGGCCTTCCACGGCCTGCGCCGCCTCAACTCGAACCCCAGCATCGGCTTGCGCGCCATCGTAGACGTATGCGGGCTGGGCGGCCGCGAGTTGTCGATGAGCGACATCATATTCAAAATCGGACCGCGAATAAACGCGTCGGGACGAATGCAGAACGGCCGCGAAGCCGTAGAGTTGCTCGTCGAGAAGGACTACGCCCAGGCGCTGGAGAAAGCCAACCGCATCAACCTCTACAACGAGGCGCGGAAAGACCTGGACAAGCAGATGACAGAGGAAGCCATCGAGCAGGTGACGGAACTGCCGGACTTGGACGCGCGCCGCAGCATCGTCATCTGTAACGAGAAGTGGCACAAGGGCGTCATAGGCATCGTGGCCTCGCGCCTGACGGAGCAGTACTACCGACCGGCCGTCGTGCTCACGTGTGCCGACGGCATCGCGACGGGCTCGGCCCGCTCGGTCTCGGGCTTCGACGTGTACCGCGCCGTACAGAGCTGCGCCGACCTGCTGGAGAACTTCGGCGGACACACCTACGCCGCCGGCCTCTCGCTCAAGGTGGAGAACGTCGAGGAATTCAGCCGCCGCTTCGAGGAATACGTGACGCAGCACATCCGCGAGGAGCAGACGCAGCCGAACCTGAACATCGACGCCATGATCGACTTCAAGGACGTGACGTTCCGTTTCTACCAACAGCTGAAGCGTTTCTCTCCGTTCGGTCCCGGTAACGAACGCCCCGTCTTCTGTACGCGCCGCGTCTACGACTACGGCACGAGCAAGGTCGTGGGCCGGGGACAAGAGCACATCAAACTGGAACTCGTCGACAACCGAAGCAACCGCATCATGAACGGCATAGCCTTCGGGCAAAGCTCACAGGCGCGCTACATCAAGACCAAGCGGGCCTTCGACATCTGCTACGCCATCGAGGAAAATTCCCACAAGCACGGCGAAGTGCAACTCCAGATAGAGGACATCCGCCCGTGCGAATGACGACGGGCCCCGCCGCCCGCAGGCGGCCGGCACAAGCACGAAACGCATGGAGTATCAGACTTTTTCATCCCCTACGGAGCAGGACTTCAAGGCCCTGCTCCGACAGTATTGGGGCTACACGGACTTCCGCGGCATACAGTTGGACATCATCCGCAGCATCGCGGCGGGGCACGACACCCTGGGCTTGATGCCGACGGGCGGGGGCAAGAGCATCACGTTCCAGGTGCCGGCCCTCGCCTGCAAGGGCATGACGCTCGTCGTTACGCCCCTCATCGCACTGATGAAGGACCAGGTGGCACACCTCTGCCGCCGCGGCATACGGGCCGCCGCCGTCTATTCCGGACAATCGAGGGAGGAGATGCTGCAAGTGCTGGACAACAGCGTCTTCGGCGCCTACAAGCTGCTCTACGTATCGCCCGAGCGGCTCGCCTCGGAAATCTTTCTCACCAAACTGCGGCGCATGACGGTGAGTTTCGTCACGGTGGACGAGGCGCACTGCATCTCGCAATGGGGCTACGACTTCCGCCCGGCCTACCTGGAAATCGCGCAAATACGCCGCCACCTGCCGGACGCGCCCGTACTGGCCCTGACCGCGACCGCCACGCCCGACGTGGTGCGCGACATCTGCCGCCAGCTGGCCCGCACCGACGCCGAGGCGCAACAGGCGCCGGACGACGGACTGAGCGGTTTCCACGTGTTCCGCATGAGTTTCGTGCGGCCCAACCTGGCCTACGTCGTGCGCCGAACGGACGACAAGCTGGCCGAACTGCTCCACATCCTGCGCAGCGTAGCGGGCGCGGCCATCGTCTATACGCGCAGCCGGCGCGGCACGGGCGACGTGGCGCGACTGCTACGGGAAAACGGCATCAGCGCCCTGAACTATCACGCCGGGCTGACGAACGTGGACAAGGACGTCAGGCAACGGGCCTGGCAGGAGGGGGCCACGCGCGTCATGGTGGCGACCAATGCCTTCGGCATGGGCATCGACAAGGCCGACGTCCGCTTAGTGGTCCACATGGACCTGCCCGACGCGGTCGAGGCCTACTTCCAGGAGGCCGGGCGCGCCGGACGCGACGGCAAGAAAGCCTACGCCGTGCTCCTCTACAACAACCGCGACCACGGGAAAATGTTGCGCCGCATACAGGAAACGTTCCCGAAGAAGGAGTACGTGAGAGACGTTTACGACAAACTGGCCTACTTCTTCGAGCTCGCCGTGGGCGACGGTTTCCAAGTGACCTACGAGTTCAACCTCGAGAAGTTCTGCACGTCCTTCAAGTTGTTCCCCGTCCCGGTCGTAAGCGCGCTGCAACTGCTCACCCGCGCGGGCTACCTCTACTACCGCGAAGAGGACGACAACGCTTCGCGCCTCATCTTCCTCATAAGCCGCGAAGCGCTCTACAACCTTCCGCCGCTGCCGCGCCGTTGCGAAGAGGTGCTGCAGACGGTGCTCCGCAACTACGGCGGCATGTTTTCCGACTACGTTTATATTGACGAAAGCCTCGTGGCCCGTTTCTGCGGGCTCACGGCCCACGACGTCTACGAAGCGCTCCGCACCCTGACGCAGCTGCGCATACTCCACTACATCCCCCGAAAGAACACGCCGCGCATCACCTACCTGACGCGCCGCGTCGACGTGGGGGAGGTCTACCTCTCGCCCGAAGTGTACGACCGCCGCAAGGAGAACTACGAGCAGCGCATACGGGCCATGCTGCAATACGCCACGGAGGACGACGAGTGCCGCAGTGCCTACCTGGTCCGCTACTTCGGCGAGGCAGCCCCGGCCGACTGCGGCCACTGCGACGTCTGCCTGTCCCGGCGGGGCCAGGCGCGGCGCTGGGAGCAACTGGCGCAGGCCATCCTGGACCAGCTGGCCGACGGACGTCCCCACCGCCCCGCCGAACTGCAACACGAGGGCTTCACCGACGCCGACCGCGACGAAGCCCTGCGCCACCTCGCGGCCGAGGGACGCATATCCCTCCGCGACGGCTTCTACACCGCCGCGCCGCAGCGCTGACTGCGGCCGCCCCTGCCCCATGCCGGCCATCGCCGGCCCCTTTCCCCACATTTATTCCAATTCACATCCCGCCCGCAGGGCTGACCGCGGCCGCCCCTGCCTTACATCGGCCGACGCCGGCCCCTTTCCCCATATTTGCTCCAATTCTTCCCCCGCCCACGGGGCTAAGGGAAGAAAAAACTGGCCCTAGCCCCGTAAAAACTGGGCTAGGGCCACGATTTACCGAAACTATCCGGCGGCCGCGCCTCTGCCTTCCGCCGACTGCGGGGCCGGACCAACGACAGCGGGTGCCTCCTTCGCTGTGAAGGAGGCACCCGCCGTTAACTTTTCGCTTGGGGTTAGACTTCAGGCCTCAGCTTTGGGCTCAACGGAAACCACGCTGCGGTTACGGTTGCCGCGGTGGAATGTCACAACGCCGTCGGTCAGTGCGTACAGGGTATGGTCGCTGCCCATGCCGACATTCTTGCCGGGATAGTGAACCGTACCGCGCTGACGCACGATAATGTTGCCGGCGATGCAAACTTGACCGCCCCAAATCTTAACGCCTAATCTCTTGGAAGCCGACTCACGGCCGTTCTTTGAACTACCTACGCCTTTCTTGTGTGCCATTTTCTTCTACTTTTTAGGGTTAAGCGATGACTTGTTTGATACTAAGTTCGGTGAACTGATGACGGTAGCCGTTCAGTTTGCGATAGCCCTTGCGGCGCTTCTTATGGAACACGAGCACCTTGTCCCCCTTGACGAGCGGAGAAAGTACTTCGCAGACTACCTTTGCGCCTTCGACCGTCGGCGCGCCGACAGTGACGGTGCCGTCCTTGTCTACCAGCAGGACTTTTTCAAATTCAACAGTCTGGCCATTCTCGGCGGCGCTGATGTGGTTCACAAAGATCCGGCGTCCTTCCTCAGCCTTGAACTGCTGACCGTTAATCTCTACGATTGCGTACATTATTAATTAGGATATAAACGGGTTTACTCCGTGAGGCGGGCCTCTTCGCGAAGCCACTTGTCCAGCCCCAGCGGACTCTAAAATCGGATGCAAAAGTACAACTTAAATTTGAAATACAACGGTTTAAGGGCGAATAAATTGCGGAATATGGTACAAAAGCCGGCCGCGGCGGCCGCAAAATGCCCGCCGCGGCCCGATTTCTCGAAAAAAAGGCGGCGCGGCCGGGCCACTTCGGACAATTGCGCGTATATTTGCAATAAGAAACACTTCATTAACCCTGACCGCAACCATGAAAAAACTTTTCGCTACCCTCCTACTCGGACTGGCTGTCGGCAGTGCGGCGGCACAGACGGCCGAAGAGGTCCGGCAAGACTTCTTCGGGCGCTTCAGCGAGACGGCGGCGCGCGAGGCCGCCGAGGCTATGATGCAGCAGAACCTGACGCCGGAGTGCCTCAATGCCCTCGAGTTCCTTTACGCCTACATGCCGGCCCCCGACATGGCGGACTATCCCCTTTCCTACTACATTTCCCAGACGGAGTGCGCCCTCAGGGCCCGCCGCGAGATGCCCTGGGGCACGAAGGTCCCCGAGCGGGAGTGGCGCCACTTCGTGCTGCCCGTCCGCGTCAACAACGAGAACCTGGACACGTTCCGTACGGCCTGCTACGAGGAGCTGAAGCAGCGCGTCGCCGGCCTCTCCATGCGCGACGCCGTGCTCGAGGTCAATCACTGGTGCCACGAGTACGTCACGTACCAGCCCTCGGACGCTCGCACCTCCGCGCCGCTCGCTACGATGCGCACCGCTACCGGGCGCTGCGGCGAGGAGTCCACGTTCACCGTCTCGGCGCTCCGTGCCATCGGCATCCCTGCCCGTCAGGTCTACACGCCGCGCTGGGCCCACACGGACGATAACCATGCGTGGGTGGAAGCATGGGTGGACGGCAAGTGGTATTTCCTGGGCGCCTGCGAGCCGGAGCCGGTCCTCAACCTCGGTTGGTTCAACCAGCCGGCCTCGCGCGGCATGCTCATGCATACGAAGGTGTACGGCCGTTACGACGGACCGGAGGACGTCATCAGTAGGACGCCGTGCTACACCGAAATCAACGTCACGCCGAACTATGCCCCCGTGGCCCGCACGACTGTCGTCGTCACCGACACGGCCGGGCAGCCGGTCCCCGGGGCCAGGGTGGAGTTCGGGCTCTATAACTACGCGCAGTTCTACACCGTGTGCCGCGCCCTGACCGACTCGGCCGGCTGCGCCTCCATTACGGCCGGTCTGGGCGACCTGCTGGCCTGGGCCGCCCGCGACGGGCGCTACGGTTTCGCGAAGTTCACCGTCGGGAGCGCCGACCGGGTCAGCGTCTGCCTGGACCATCGCGCCGGCGACAGCTTCAGCCTCGACCTCGACGTGACGCCGCCCGCTGGCCGCAACAACCTGCCCCAGGTGCCCGAGGCCGCCGTCCGGGCCAACGACCACCGCAAGGCTGTCGAGGACTCCATTCGCACGGCCTACGTGCGTACCTTCCCCGACTCGGCCCGCATTGCCGGCTTTGCGCGGCAGTCAGGGCTCGACTTCACCCGCATTCGCCCGCTCGTCGAGAAGAGTCGCGGCAACTACGCCGCCACGTTCGCCCTGCTCGAGCGCTACGGCACCGACGCCGCCACCCTGCTCGAGACGGTCAGCGACAAGGACCTGCGCGACTTTGAACTCTCCGTCCTGGCCGACCACCTGACGGCCGCCCGCTCCGGTGCCGACTCGCTCGGCGCCTGGGTGTCCTCGCCGACCTACCGCCACTACGTCCTCAGCCCGCGCATAGCCAACGAGCGCCTCACCCCGTGGCGCAGCTACCTGCAACAGGCGTTCACCGCCGCCGAACGCGACTCCTTCAGCCGGGCCCCGGAGCGCCTGGCCCTCTGGGTAATGCAGCGCGTGCGCACCGACAGCCTGCACAATCCGCTCCAGCTCTGCCTGTCGCCCGAAGCGGCCCTGCGCTGCCGCCTCGCCGACGTGGCGGGCCAGGGCCTCCTCTTCGTGGCAGCGGCCCGGTCGCTCAACGTCGCGGCCCGCATCGACGAGGTGACGGGCAAGGTGCAGTACGCCACCGACCGCACCGACGCGCCACGCTGGCAGACCGTCCCCTTCGACGACCAGCAATGGCGCAAGGCCATACTGGCCCAGGAGAAGGTGGCCCAGGCCCGCCGCCAGCTGGGACTGACCGCCGAACCGGCCGCAGCGGCCGACAGCCTCGCCGCCCCCGCCCCGCAGACCGCGGCCGCCCGCGGCGGGCGCCTCACCCTGACCTACACCCCGCGGCAGTACATGGAGAATCCCAAGTATTACTCCCACTTCACGCTGAGCCGCCTCGACAACGGCCTGCCCGTATTGCTCAACTATCCGGAAAACGACACGTGGCAACGCACCTTCAGCCACGCCACCGCAGTCGACGCCGGCGACTACCTCCTCACGTCCGGCACGCGCATGGCCGACGGCAGCGTGCTGGCCCACCTGGCCGTCTTCCCCGTGCGTCCGGGCCACGACGTCGAGGTCCCGCTCGTCATGCGCGAGGACCAGACCGGGCTCCAGGTCATCGGCAGCTTCAACTCCGAGAACCTCTACTTCGACGCCGAGAGCCAGGCCGTCAAGTCCATCCTCTCCACCACGGGGCGCGGCTACTTTGTCGTCGGGCTGCTGCGCGCCAACAACGAGCCCTCCAACCACATCCTGCACGACCTCGAAAAGCTCCACGCGGACCTCGAAAAGTGGGGCCGCCCCATCCTCCTGCTCTTCCCCTCACACGAAGAGTTGGAGCGTTTCGAGCACAACCGCAGCGAGTTCCCCAACCTGCCCGCCACCGTCCGCTTCGGCGTGGACAGCGAGGGCGCCGTAGCGGCCGACCTCTTCGGCAGCGGACTCGTCCCCTCGCGCGAGACGCCGCTCCTCGTTCTCGGCGACACGTTCAACCGTGTCGTATTCTGCGTGCAGGGCTACACCATCGGGGCCGGCGAACAAATCAAGCAGGCGGTGCGGAAACTGAAATAAGAACATCCCCGCCGGGGAACATACGGAAAAAGGAGCGCCGCGGCGCTCCTTTTTCTTTTGCGATAAACACGGAATGAGGCGGAGAGCCCCTGCGGTCCGGGCGGGATGGCGTTCGGTCGCGGGCCGGGCCAGGGCCGCAGAGGGTCAGAAATTGTAACGCAGCGTCAGCAGCGCTTCCGCGGGACGCAGACGGTAGGTGTCCGTGGTGACGTCGAAGAGCGAACTGCTCCGGATGACGTACAAGCGGCGGTTCGTCAGGTTGCGGGCGGCCAGCTCCGCCTCCCAATGTCCGTGCATATAGCGCATGCCGCCGTCCAGGAAGAGGTCGTGACGGAAGTGCCCTTCCTCCATTTCGTTTACGTTGTACGAACAGGTCGCGTAGAGCTGGAACTGCTTGACGGGAAAGACCGAGAGGTTCAGATAGGCCGAAACGTTGTCGAAGTGCGTGTTGTCCGCCAGCCCGTCCGTGCGCACCGACGAGCGGAGCCACGAGACACTGGCCTGCGCCACGATGTGCTCGTCCCAGAAGGTCTGGCGCATCGAGCCGTTGAGCGTGGTGAAAAGGCTGCGCGTCCCGTAACGGACATCCTCGCGCAACACCGCGCTCCGCCGGCCGTTGACCGAGGCGTTGAGGGAGAAGAGCATACGCTTGTCGAAAATGTTCTGCATGTAGGAGGCGGAGGCCACCCAGTAGCGCGTCGTGTTCTTCTGGTTGACGACGGACAGCTGCGTGCCCGTTTCGCTGACGTGACTGCTGGCCATGAGGTCGTCCTGCGTAGCGTTGAACGCGCCGCTGAACTTCACGCGGTAGCCCTTGAAGCTGTTCTCCAGGTTCAGGGCGGCGTTGAGATAGAAGCGTTCCTCGCGCGGCAGGGCGCCGTCGCCCATCGTCCGCTGCTCGCGGTAGGTCACCCACAGCGGTCGGAGGACGAAGGAAGACAGTCCGCCGTGGTTCACGCCGTAACCGGCCTTCATCGAGGCCGTGACCAAGGGGGAAAAGCGCAGGTTCAGGCTCGTCGACGGCGCGAGGTAGGGGCGGTGCCGACTATAGCGCACGCCGTTCAGCGGGTCGCGGTATGCCAGGTCGTACATCTGGACATCCGCCTGCAACTTCCAGATGGCCATGCCATAGCGCAGCGTGTAGCGCGGCCCGACGCTCGTGACGAACTGATAGCCGCGGGCATCGTTTTGTCCTAGGCTGGATTCACTGTCCATCTGGTCGTGCGCCGCCTGGAAGGTCAGAGCCAGCCCTAACTGACTGAGCTGGCTCAGAAACCAACTGTAAGAAGTTCCCATGCGGAAGCGCAGCGTCCGGCCGCCTGTGCGCTGGTCGGCCAGCAGAGAGTCCGCCGCCGTGTCCACGGCACGCAGGTGGCCGTCCGGCGTTTGGGCGTACGACAGCGCGCCCTGCAGCTGGAAGGCCCGCTGGCCGCGCCGGCGCACGATGCGGAAATCGTCCGTCAGCCCATAGGTATCCAAGGCGTTGCGCTGCCGTGCGTTCACCGTCCCCGCGGCCAGGTAGCGGTTGCGGTCGAAGCTGCCGCGCAGCTTCAAGTCGTTGTACAGGTAGAGACTGGCCGAGTTTTGCTCCAGTCTCAGGTTCAGCCTGCCCAGCTGGTGGCGCAGGCTCGTCTGTCCCAGCTCCTGCACCACGATTCGCTCCCCGCCCGCGCCGAGATAGTCCGTCGTGCGGTCCGAGCCGTACTGCTGGTCACCGTAACCGTAGCTGCCGGCGACGGTCATAGTCAGCGACTCGCCCAGCTTAAAGAGGTTGCGCACCGAAGCTATGGCCGACGTCCCGCGGCGGTAGCGGTTGTCGGGCAATGCGCCGGAGGAGAATACCTCGTCGTTGAACACGGACGCCGCCAACGGTTCGCTCTCGCCCGAGCCGAAGCCCGGCATCGTGGCTATCTCGCTGCTGTAGTCCCGGCCGAAGTTCCCGCCCTTCAGGGTTACCATGTGCTGGTGCTTCGGGGCAATGAGCATCATAAAGGCCTCGCCCGTCCAGGCCGTGCCTGCCCCGCCGCCGGCGCCGGCCTTGGCGTAGCCCACAGGGCGCAGCAGGCTCTTCTTCTTCAGCTTCAGATTGAGCGCGGCGCGCTCCGAGAACTCCACATCCTTCAAGGCCTGGATGGGCTGATGATTCTGGTAGACCTCCACGGACGAGACGTCGTCCGGCCGCACATTCTTCGTGGCGATGGTGTAATCACCGCCCAACATGTTAAGCCCCTCGATGTAGAAACGGTTAATATCTTCGCCGTTATATTTGATTTTCCCGTTGGTCTCTACCGTAACGCCCGGGATGCGGCGTATCACGTCCTCGATGTTGCGGTCGTCGCCGCTCTTCAGCTGATTCACGTTGTAGCTCAGCGTATCGCCCGTGATGCGAAGGGCCGGCGCGCGCACCGTCACTTCACGGAGCTGCTGTCCGCCGGCCTGCAGGCGCACGTCGGGCAGATGCTGCGAGCGGTTTTCCGCCGTCAGTTCGCCGGGCCGGTAACTCAGGTGCGAAACGCGCAGCCGCAGCTGCGGGGCCGTCACCTTCACCGTCAGCACATAGTTTCCTTTGGCGTCGGTCGAGCTGTAGGCTGCGAGCGAATCCCCCTTCGCGCCGTACACTTTCACGATAGCGCGGGCCACCGGCTTGCCGGATGTATCGGTCACGCGGCCTGTCAGTCTCGCCTGTGCCGCTACGCCCAGTGCCAGGAGCCATGCGGCCATCATCATTGTCCAAATCTTCATCGCATCGCCATTATTGTTCATGAATGTAGAAACTATGGTGCCACCTCCGGCCCGTAACCGTCAGGGGGCGCAAAGGGACCCGCCCCGCGCTATTCCAGTTCCAGCGGCTGGTAGAACATACGCTTTAGAGAGGCGACTTGTATAGTGGGCCGCTCGGACGGTGACAGCTTGGCTAACTTCTGCTCCATGTACGTATCAAAGCCGGTCAGCACTTCGCGCTCCAGTTTCAGCACGTCCTCTCTCGCCATGGGCACGTCCTCGGGCCGGGGAATGGCGCGGGCCACGTAGTACGTCTCGCCCTCCGGCACGCGCACCTGCACGGCCTCGAAGCGCAGCAGGCCGCTGTCCGCCTCGGCGCGCAGGATGAGCCCGGGCAGGCCGTGCAGCTTCCACGGTCCGGCGTCCTCGGGCAGTTTCTCCGCGTACCACGCCGTCCAGTCCCGGCCGCGGAAGCGCGCCGTCGCCTTGCGGCAGGCATAGCCGCATACCGTCGCCGTATCCTCCGTCAGCGTCCAGTCCATCCGCGCCGTGCTGTCCTCGTAGATAAAGCGGTCATACGTCGTGCCGCCCATGCACGCGAACGTGTCGCCGGCCCGGTCCCGCAGTTGGCTCTCCTGCCAAAAGCTGCTCCATTTCCCGAATCGCTCGTCCATCTCCCCCACCGTAACTTTCCAGTCCGTACGCCAGCACACCGAATCCTTCAGATAGTCGGAGTAGTCACTCCACTTCGTCCACTTCGCGCCTATCTGCATGATATACGCCACGCGCCGTACCACCTTTATCACCGGATCCTTCCCAGCGAACGCATAGATACACTCCAGGCGCGGGTCGTCCACTTTCACTTCATGCTTCTGCCGGAAAGGCCGGCCGGAATCCTCGGCAACGGATTCCGGCAACGATACCGCAAATTGCCCCCTTACGGAAAGAACGCAGCAGGCCAGGGCCCACAGCAGGCATGTCCGTTGTAATATCCTCGCATCCATAGTCTCAAAAAATTAGATTGTTTCAGATTCGGGTCCGGTTACTCCAGCTCCAGCGGCTGATAGAAGAAGCGCGAAGGAAACTGCGTGCGCTCGTTCGGCAGGCCTTGGCTAACCACTTTGACCCCCTTCGAGGCCATGTATTCGCGTAAGCCGGTTCCCAGGACGCGCTCCATCTTGAGCACTTCTTCCCGCGTCGGGTGCAGGTCCATACGCTCGGGATAGGTATAGGCTATGTAGTACGTCTCGCCCTTTGGCACACGCAACTGCACGGCCTCGAACCGCAGCAGGCTGTCCGGCGTCTCCGCCTTCAGGATGAGGCCCGGCAGGCCGTGCAGTTTCCACGGGCCGGCGTCCACGGGAATCTCGTCCGTGTACCACACCGTCCAGTCACGCCCGCGGAAGCGCGTCGTCGCCTTGCGGCAGGCGTAGCCGCACACCGTCGCCGTGTCTGCCGCCAGTGTCCAGTCCATCCGTGCCGTACTGTCCTCGTAAACGTAAAAATCCAAGCCCACCTGGCCCAAACACGTAAACCGGCCTGTCGCGATGTGCCGCAGCTGGCTCTCGTAAAATTCGCGGGGCATGGGCTGGTCGAGTTTTAAAATTTCCGCTGTAGAGATTTTCCAGTCCGACCGCCAGCATACAGAGTCGACCCAATAATTATAATAGTCTATGAATTTTGTCCACGACGGGCCTACTTGCAGGATGACCTGGGCCAATTTGGTCCTACGCAGCACCGTGTCTATTGCCGTATATTCATAAAGACACTCCAGCCGAGACTCGTCCACCGTCTTCTCATTTTTCGGCTGATGGGGCTGCCGAACCCAGTCGGAAGACCCACCATCGTCTGGGATTATCTGAGCCACTTGTCCGTGTGTCGCACATAAACTGCACACGAAACCCAGCAACATACACAACCATCCTCTTTCCATATGTAAAGAACTTAAGAAGCGGCGGCAACGGTATCTGACACCGATTACCGCCGCTAAAGTCTGCCCTATAAGAAAAATACAGTATTTATCCAAGCGAGTACTTACAACTCACCAAAGTCATATATATCCCAATGGTCTTTCACATAGTCAAGATCAAGACCACAAGCGGCGGCTGTCTGAAACTGGATATATTCTGGTGGGTTCTATCAATTCCATTTTTTATTTCTTGCATAAGGCAGCAGAACCCTTT
>OHQT01000712.1_pt1 | contig 15684 bp, 8 predicted proteins | sample 1578221 | NCBI WGS metagenome assembly OHQT01 (sample SAMEA3879547, study PRJEB24766) | human gut metagenome | biome: human-associated habitat; feature: feces | place: USA | collected 1985/1987
CTAAACATACCTTATTGTTATAAGGCATGCAGAAGATATATAAACATATCCCGCAGACACCTACTGTTGCCTTGTCCTTTGACTTTGGATTAAAATTTGCGAAGTTTTAATGCGTCAAAGACAAAACGTTAAGTAAACGTCTTTCTTAAATATATGTCTTGCCCTCCCACCCCATTACCTCTATAAGAGGTATCGGCGAGAGCGCACTGCAAAATTACAAAAAATATTTTATAATATGGTAGACTTATAATCTTAAATTAAGTAAAAAATAAAGAGTTCTTAATCTGTATAATTGCCGTTGATATTAAACAATATGTCATAAAGAAGGACCTTTTCGTGTAATATGATTTACATATGCAGCGATAAAGTTTGTTTTTCCTTTCATTTGTTTATCTCATGTAAGTTTAGAACACAACAAACATGTTTTTGGGAATAATTCATACAAATCTGAAAATGCAATATAGAGTTTGCACTTATTATCCCTTTAAATATCCGTACGGCCGGATTTTTATGGAACAACTGCTGTTTGGCTGATTTTATTTTTATAGAAAAGCAGCATTATGTGTGTCTGTTTTTTATATGAAAAACAAACGTATAGTATAATATCTGTTATCTTGATTACGTTGTCAATCGTGGCAATATGTTATCCTGCCCATACTTCTATATAATTAATAAGGTATATTCATGGGTTTCGGTCGGAATCGGATTGTTGCTTGCTAATACCTTTATATATAAACGCATCTTTCGTTATTCTGTTCAAGTGTTGTGAGGCTTAATTCCGAAAAGCCGCCTTTCGGCTTATGAAAGATGGCTTTTCGCGTTCTAAAAGGCCATCTTTTACAAGCCAAAAGACGGCCTTTTGAAAAACGGGCATATAGTTCCACCCCATTTAAAGCGGTTTATGCGGCATTGAAATCCGTGCGCACATGCATTAAAATTAGTTAAATCACGGACTTGGTAAGTAAACATCAATAAATTCACAATATTATTTACGTAACTTTGCATGTTGTTAATAAAAAAGCGAAAAGCAATAATTTAAACAATAAAAAAACAACTTACATGAGAAAGCAAGATAACCGGTACATTGGGATTTTACTTATAATCTGTATCCTGTCGTTAATCATTTTTCTCGGTAACGCTCTCTTCAATACGAAAGGTGAGCCACGCGAGGCTATAGTCGCAGTGTCAATGCTGAAATACGGTAATTGGATTCTGCCTATAAATAATGGTGTGGATATTGCCTATAAACCGCCGTTTTTCCATTGGTGCATAGCATTTTTCTCTCTGTTTCAGGGATATGTGTCCGAATTTACGTCACGGTTGCCCTCAGCATTGGCACTCATCGCAATGACTCTTGTCGGCTTCAAGTTCTACGAAAAAAGGAGTACGCCCCAAATTGCCCTCATCGCATGCCTTGTAGCCATTACAAGTTTTGAGGTTCACCGTGCAGGTACCAACTGCCGTGTGGACATGCTGCTGAGCGCATTAATGGTGATTTCTCTTTATCAACTATATAAATGGGGTGAAAAAGGGTTGCGTGGAGTGCCTGTTGTGGCTATACTTTGCATGAGTGCAGCTTTCTTGACCAAAGGGCCGGTGGGCATAGTTCTGCCATGCCTTGTTACTGCCGTATTCCTTTTAATACGTGGTTACAGGTTTGTAAAGTTGCTCTATGCTTTTGCGCTTTTGGCACTTGCTTCATGCGTTATCCCAGCGTGTTGGTACGTAGCAGCATATATGCAAGGCGGAGATACCTTCATGCAGTTGGTATACGAAGAGAACGTGCTGCGCTTCTTAGGCAAGATGTCATACTCATCTCACGAGAATCCGGCCTACTATAATGTCATTACCGTCTTGTCAGGGTTTTTGCCTTACACGTTGCTGGTGGTGATGTCGTTGTTCGTCTTGAAATACAAGAAGCCTGAAGGGACGTTGAAATCATGGTGGAACAGGCTTGTTGACTATATAAAATCAATGGATGACACAAGATTGTTCTCATTGTTGAGCATAGTAATAATATTTATTTTCTATTGCATTCCCAAGAGCAAGCGTAGCGTCTACCTGTTGCCCATATATCCGTTTATTGCCTATTTCCTTGCCGAATACATAATATATCTTGCCAAAAAACACTCAAGGATAATACGCTCATTCGGATATACGCTGTCCGGTATATATATAGCGTTGCTTGCGTTGTTTGTGGCTGTAAGGGCGGGAATTGTGCCCGAGACGATATTTTCAGGCAAACACGCAGCAGAGAACATTGCGCAAATGAGGGCGTTGGAGACTGCCGGTATTGGAATAACCGACATAATAATTATATTATTGCCGGTTATAGCCGCCTTACTGTTCTGGAAATCAAGGAAGAGCGACAGCATACGCCAAGTGTATTCAATGCTTGGTATTGTCATCGCGATATTCATGTCGCTTGACGGCTTCTTCCAGCCAATAGTGCTTAACACTAAGTCGGACAAGCCCGTAGCCATCAAATTGAACAGCATAGTGGGCGATGGCACGGTGTATTCGTACCGTCCGCAGAGTGCAGCAGGTGACCCGATGCGATCGTTTACTATCAATTTCTACATGAACGACAGAGTTGTGCCTTTCGAGGCTGCCATGCCCAAGAGCGGCTACATGCTGTCTGGCAATGACGATATTGAGGCATTCAAGGAGACGTATCCTGATTATTCCGTTACGGAAGTGGTAGACTTCAAGCATAAAAGTTGCGATGACAAGAAAATGCTACACCTTTACCAGATTTACGACACGTCACGCAATAAGAGGTAAAGGATAAGCGTTTTTACATCAAAAATGTAAAGGAAAAAGAGTATGAAGCTTGCGATAATTGTACCATGTTATAACGAAGAGGCCGTATTGCCAGAGACCACGAAGCGCCTTTGTGGCATATTGGATGACATGACGGCGTCCGGAAGCATCGACGATGGCATTATATTGTATGTTGACGACGGCAGCCGTGACTCTACATGGAGCCTTATTGAACAGTTCTCGGGCGCTGACAATAAAGTGGCAGGTCTCAAGCTGTCACACAATCGGGGGCATCAACACGCGTTATGGGCAGGCCTCGAGTGGGCTGCCGAGCATGCCGACGCGGCTGTGTCGATAGATGCCGACCTACAGGACGACGAGACCGTGATACCGAAGATGGTCGGGCTGTACAACGCCGGAGTAGACATTGTGTACGGCGTGCGCAAGGAACGAGATACGGACACCTACTTTAAGCGGACCACGGCGCTCATGTTTTACAGGCTGATGAACGTGCTCGGCGGCCATGTCGTGTACAACCACGCCGACTACCGCTTGATGAGCCGGCGTACGCTGCAGGCCCTCGTGTCGTTTCCCGAGCGTAACCTGTTCCTCAGGGGAATGGTGGCCTCGCTCGGATTTCCGTCGGCATTCGTGTATTACGACCGCAAGGCCCGTTTCGCCGGCACGTCAAAATATCCGCTGGCCAAGATGTTCAGCTTTGCCGTAGACGGCATAACGTCGTTCTCCACCCGCCCGCTGCGCTTTATAACATACCTTGGGCTCGTGTTCATCCTCATCGCCTTGGGCGTGATAATATACGCCCTTGTTGAATATTTCAACGGTACCACGATACAGGGATGGACGTCACTGCTTGTCTCGGTGTGGTTTATCGGCGGCGTGGTGCTGCTTGCGTGCGGCATAATAGGCGAATACGTGGGCAAGATATACATCGAGAGCAAGGGACGCCCGCGGTATTTCATCGAGAAGGAGACGGGCACCAACCGTGCCACGGACGCCCGCTCCTGAGCCACAGTTACCTGCGCGGGCGTATCACGTAACGCCTGCGCTCGGGATTACACATTGTACACGAATCGGGCCAAACTGCTTACACATTGAAAAACGTTGACGCTGTAGAAGGGGCGCGGCCAAAATTTTCTTTCCGTCAGACTTAAATACGCAAATTCTGGGTGTTCAACCGTAATTCGTTGAACTACTTACGGTTACACACCCAGAATAGTTTTTGTGCAACGAAAAACGGCCTTTTTTGTTCAGAAAAGCCATGTTTTTCGTTGAGTCCGCTATGCTTTCTCGTTGAGGGAAGATAGCTTTTTCATTGAGGAAAGATGGTTTTCTCGATGAGAAAGCATAGCTTACTCTATTTAACAAATAATTCTTTACAAACAGAAGAGTCGTTTTGCTAAGTCTGCATGGCATTTTCCAGAAATCCTTTTCCAGATTGCGCTGAAAGCATTAACTTTCCTATATGACGTTTTGAAACTTTCCAGTCGAACAGTGTTTACAAACGTACACAGCTATGGCAACGGTAAAATAAAAGAGGAAAGGCACCTGCCTTCCCTCTTAAGAACTTTATATCCTACGCCGCGTCACTTCGTCACGCGGAACCAGTCAGCGTCTATCCAGCCACGGTTTGCCTTCCCGGCAGGCTCGGCGGCCACGAAACCAATCTTGGCGCCAATCCATTTGCCCTCACGCATGGTAAACCCGTCGCCGGCCGGCTTGAACTTCTTGCCGTCAAGGCTGTACGAGAAGCTGCACTTACCGTTGTCTACCGACATGCGCATGTATATATCCTCATGTATGCCCGGTTGGTAATCAATCTTGTCAGCCGCCGTAGGTTCAAGCGTGGCTATTACCTTCACGGTCTCAGCCTTGCCCTTGTCAGCATTGCGGCACGTCAACTGCTGTAGCTGGAAGGCGTCCCCCACCCTTTTCACCACCAATGCCGAGTAGTCGAGTCCCATCATGATAATCCCGCCAAACTGGTTCTGGTCCTTTGACGTGAAGCGCAGTTTAGCCGTAGCGGTAAACTTGTCGGCCGGCGTCTTCTGCAGCAGCAGGTTGGGCACCTCCCAAAGGTTTACATAGTTATCGCTTAACTTGTGCGTATATATTCTGAACTTACCAAACGCAGTAGGCATGCCGAACATCTGGTTGTAGTTTGCGTGCCACTGCCATTGCAACCCCATCCTTGGCTCGTTGAATTCGTCGCTCTCAACCGGATTCTGTGTCGGCCATACCTGCGAAGTCTTGGGCTTACGGTACGTAATGACAGGTTCTCCGCAATAATCCCCGTCCTTGTCGACGCCCATTACAGGCCAGTTGTCCTTCCACGTAACAGGCTGCAAATGCACTACACGCCCGTAACATCCCTTGTCCTGGAAATGCAGGAACCAGTCCTCGCCATATTGCGTATGTATCCATGCGCCTTGGTGCGGGCCGTTAACGCTACTCTTACCCTGAGCCAGCACGGTCTTGCTCTCGTACGGGCCGAACGGTTGCTTTGCCCTCATTGCCACCTGGAAGCCCGTAGGCACGCCGCCCGCCGGGAACATAATCCAGTACCAGCCGTTGCGCTTGTAGAACTTAGGCCCCTCGCACGTTCTGTTTTCCGTTCCGTTACCGTCAAATACGATTACAGGGTCGCCTATCGCCCTCGTTCCGTCGGCAGACAGCTCACGCACGACGATGATCGAAGCAAAGCGCGAACGGCTGTTCGCATAAGCATATGTAAGATAGCAACGTCCGTCATCGTCCCAAAGCGGAGTTGTGTCTATCATGCCCTTGCCCGGTATAACGCATATAGGCTCCTCCCAATTACCGGCGGGGTCTTTCGTCTTGACCATCATTACGCCACGGTCGGGGTCCCCCCAATAGATATAGAACTCACCGTTATGGTGACGAATGCTCGGCGCCCACACCCCGTTTCCGTGCGACGGCATGTCGAACACCTCGGTGGGATATTGCGTCTTTAGCGCATGCCCGATTATCTCCCAGTTCACCAAATCCTTTGAATGAAGGATGGGCAGACCAGGAATACAGTTAAACGAACTTGCCGTAAGATAGTAATCCTCGCCTACAACACATGCGTCAGGATCACTATAGTCGGCATTAATCACGGGATTGGTGTAAGTGCCGTCGCCATTATCCGGGCACCATACCTCTGACTTGTACTGTGCATTGGCAAAAATAGGTAAGAAGGCCAATGCCAACAAAATTTGTTTTTTCATACTTGGAAATATTATTTTTGGTTTGTTTTAATTTATAGTGCGTTTGAAAATCAGCCCGTTTCATGGACACACGAACAGACTTTTCTATAACACCTTGACAAAGTTATTCTCTATATAATCAAATTTCAACTTGTAATTGACATCATGGATTATGTGCATCAACTGGGTCGGGTCTGTAATGTCAGTACCGAATGAATTTGCGACATGCCCCATTGTGCGTCTTACATTTATTTCCACGCATGGATGAAGTAAGTAACCGCATCCGCCATCTTTTACCACTATCATCATATCGACACCAAGCGGTCCCTTGTAACATTTAAAGAAACTTGTGGAAAAATAAGTCTTAAGCCGTTCAACTATATTATCAATAAGGGATAAAGACAAAAACTCGCTCATCATGTGAGATTTTTCCAACTCTGACGCAATAATGCTTCCCGTATAGTTACTTCCACCAGTCCTGAACAAAGACAGGCCGCGATAATCAACTCTGCCATTGCCATAAGAATAGAATTCCATTGCAAAATCTTTTACCTTCTTGTAGTACGGCTCAACGGAAATGCCACCTTGGCGTTCTATTACCTTTCTAATCCATCCGTCAACCGACGGTGTAATGCAACGCTCAATATATCGTACCCCACGACCACTGCTACTCCACGGTGCCTTGGCTACTATTTTCCCATATTTACGTAATGAATCATATACTGCGTCAATATTCTTGTAATAGAAACTTTCACCACACGTGACGTCCTCTATATCCTTACGCAAAACCGTAAGCAAGGCACACGTTTGCCGTCTATCGGATAAATCACGTATATATTCCAATGTGTCGTCGGCGGGCAAGACATCTGGATTTACGCCGGCATCAGACAGCTGTTGTCTGACGGCTTTGTCCCATCCCCATGGCTCAATGGCAGAAAACACCAAATGCCTCAAGTCATTTGCAGTAACGAAAAGCACGTCAGCATGCCGTTTGCCTATTTGCGACAGAGCCTTAATAGCATAATACACATCGTCGACAAATATCAAATCGCCTTCACCAGCCCATAATGCAGGAAGGAATCCAAGATTTACCTTAAATTCCTGTATGGCATGCGGCAATGTAAAATATGCCTTGTCCGCCGCAAGCGCCATATCATGTTCCGGATTAAAGATATGTAATTTCACTTCAACAAAATTATTGATTGGTGCAAAGATAGTGTAAACATAGAGAAGTGCAAAATAAATTTTTAACGAAGTTCGCTTTTATTTGTGCAGATTCTGTAATAATAAATACAGGAAAATCCTCACATAGCAGCTTGTATAACTCGCCAGCTTATGCAAAAATAATAAAAAAATACGAGTTTTTGCAAAGCATGGTTTGCAAATAAAGAATAAAATGCTATCTTTGCAAAAGAAAACAAATTGAAAAAGAATGGAAGCTTTCTTTCGCACCCATACTTATTTAGTAGAACACACTAATACCCCTGTACGACGTCAATTGATGGACGAAATCGATTGGTCAGACAGGCTTATCGGCATTAAAGGCACTCGTGGTGTTGGAAAGACGACATTCCTTCTTCAATACGCAAAAGAGCATTTTTCCCCGACAGACAGACGTTGTTTATATGTAAATATGAACAATTTTTATTTTCAAGGCCGAGGAATAGCAGATTTTGCGAATGAGTTTTGCAAGACAGGCGGTAGAGTTTTACTAATAGACCAAGTATTCAAGGAACCCAATTGGAGCCATGAATTAAGATTGTGTCATGACCAGAATCCGGAGCTGAAGATTGTTTTTACCGGTAGTAGTGTTATGCGCCTGAAGGAAGAAAACCCAGAACTAAGCGGAATTGTAAAAAGCTATAATCTGAGAGGATTTTCCTTTCGCGAATTTCTCAATCTTACAGCAGGAACCCATTTCCATTCATACACACTTGAGGAAATTGTGCATAACCACGAGCATATAACGAGACAAATATTACCGGAAGTGTCTCCGAACAAATATTTTCCATTATATTTGCATCATGGGTTTTATCCTTTCTTTCTTGAGAACCGTAATTTCTCGGAAAATCTGCTTAAAACGATGAACATGATGACGGAAGTTGACATCCTGTTAATCAAGCAGATAGAACTTAAATATCTTACAAAAATAAAGAAGCTGTTTTACCTTCTGGCGCTTGACGGCCCAAAAGCTCCCAACGTAAGCCAACTGGCAAATGACATTGAGACAAGCCGTGCGACAGTGATGAATTACATTAAATACCTTGCAGAAGCAAGATTGATAAATGTAATATATCCTGTTGGACAAACATTTCCGAAAAAGCCAAGCAAGGTAATGATGCATAATTCGAACCTTATGTATGCCATTTATCCGATAAGGGCTGAACAGCAAAATGTGATGGAAACGTTTTTCGTCAACTCGCTATGGAAAGACCACATCGTAAACCAAAGCAACAAAGACAACTACTATATTATAGATGAAAAACGAAAATTCAGGATTTGCGATGCAACCAAATGTGGTAAAATACGCATGAATCCAGATACAATATATGCAAGATACAACACGGAAATAGGCAAGGACAACCAAATTCCGCTATGGCTATTCGGATTTTTATATTAAACTAACAAAATACACTAACATTAATGTTTTATTAAAATGGCTAAAGAAAAAAAGTTTATCACATGTGATGGTAATGAAGCAGCCGCACACATAAGCTATATGTTCAGCGAGGTTGCAGCCATTTACCCTATCACTCCGTCATCACCAATGGCGGAACATGTTGACGAGTGGGCCGCAAAAGGACGCAAAAACCTTTTCGGTCAGACCGTTTTCGTTCAAGAAATGCAATCTGAGGCTGGTGCGGCAGGTGCTGTTCATGGTTCTCTTCAGGCTGGAGCACTTACCACTACATTCACAGCTTCACAGGGATTGCTCCTTATGATACCTAACATGTATAAGATTGCCGGCGAACTTTTGCCTTGCGTTTTTGATGTTTCGGCACGTACACTGGCATCTCATTCTCTTTGTATTTTCGGTGATCACCAGGACGTAATGGCTTGCCGCCAAACAGGTTTCGCACTCTTCTGTGAAGGTTCTGTACAAGAAGTAATGGACCTTACAGCTGTAGCGCACCTCGCATCTCTTAAGACTTGCGTTCCTTTCCTCAACTTCTTTGATGGTTTCCGCACATCTCATGAATATCATAAGATTGAATTGCTTGAGCAGGAAGATATCGCTCCGTTAGTTGACATGGATGATGTAAAGCGTTTCCGTGACCGTGCGTTGTCACCTGAGCGTCCTGTTACACGCGGTACAGCAGAGAATCCTGAAACATTCTTCACACATCGTGAGGCAAGCAATGAATATTATGACAAAGTACCTGAAGTTGTTGAGCACTATCTTGGTGAAATCAGCAAGATTACAGGACATGAATATCACTTGTTCTCATATTATGGTGCAGAAGACGCAGACCGTATGATTATACTTATGGGTTCTGCAACAGAAGCTGCACGTGAGGCTATTGACTACCTGAATAAGAACGGAGAGAAAGTAGGTATGATTTCAGTTCATCTCTATCGTCCGTTCTCTGTTAAACATTTGCTGGCATCTGTTCCCGCAACTGTTAAGCGCATAGCTGTTCTTGACAGAACAAAAGAGCCAGGCGCAGAGGGAGAACCTCTATATCTTGACGTTAAGAGTGCTTACTATGATGTTGAAAATAAACCTCTCATTGTTGGAGGACGTTATGGTCTTGGTTCTAACGATACAACTCCGGCACAAATCATCTCTGTATTCAACAATTTGAAATTGAACGAGCCGAAGAACCACTTTACCTTGGGTATAGTTGATGACGTGACGTTCACCTCACTTCCGAAGGTTGAGGAAATGGCTCTCGGCGGAGAAGGAATGTTTGAAGCTAAATTCTATGGCCTTGGAGCGGACGGTACCGTAGGAGCAAACAAGAACTCTGTCAAGATCATCGGTGACAACACTGACAAGCACTGCCAAGCATATTTCTCATATGACTCAAAGAAATCAGGCGGTTTCACATGTTCACACCTTCGTTTTGGTGACACGCCTATTCGCAGTACATATTTAGTAAACACTCCGAATTTCGTTGCATGCCACGTACAGGCTTATCTGCATATGTACGATGTAACTCGTGGTTTACAGAAGAACGGAACATTCCTTCTGAATACTATTTTTGAAGGTGAAGAGCTTGTAAACTTCATCCCGAATAAGGTTAAGCGTTATTTCGCACAGAATAATATTACCGTATATTATATTAACGCAACAAAGATTGCACAAGAGATAGGCCTTGGCAACCGTACCAATACAATTCTCCAAAGTGCATTCTTCCGCATAACAGGTGTCATCCCAACAGACCTCGCCGTTGAACAGATGAAGAAATTTATCGTTAAGTCATACGGTAAGAAAGGTCAGGACGTTGTTGACAAGAACTATGCAGCTGTCGACCGCGGTGGAGAATATAAACAGCTTACGGTTGATCCGGCATGGGCAAACCTGCCTGACGATGCTGTAGTTGAAGACGATGCTCCAGCATTTGTAAAAGAGTTGGTTCGTCCTATCAACGCACAAGCAGGTGATCTCTTGAAGGTTTCTGACTTTATAAAGCATGATACAGTTGATGGAACATGGGAGAATGGAACTTCAGCTTACGAGAAGCGTGGTGTTGAGGCATTTGTTCCTGAATGGAATGCAGAAAACTGTATACAATGTAACAAGTGTGCATATGTTTGTCCTCACGCTGCTATCCGTCCGTTCGTTCTCACTGACGAGGAGCTTAAAGGCTTTGACGGAACAACTCTTGAGATGAAGGCTCCTGCAGCAATGAAGGGCATGCACTTCGTTATCGAACCGAGTGTTATGGACTGTCTCGGATGTGGCAACTGTGCCGATGTTTGTCCTGGCAACCCGAAGAAGGGCAAAGCCCTTACGATGGTTCCGTTTGCCGGCAATGACGCAGAAGCTGCCCGTTGGGACTACCTCGTAAAGAACGTTACAAGCAAACAAAATTTGGTAGACATTAAGTCTAACGTTAAGAATTCTCAGTTTGCTCAACCCCTGTTCGAATTCTCTGGTGCATGTTCCGGCTGTGGTGAGACTCCTTACGTGAAGTTGATCTCACAACTCTTCGGTGATCGTGAAATGATTGCAAACGCAACGGGCTGTTCTTCAATTTATTCAGCTTCTATACCATCAACGCCTTACTGTAAGAACGCTGACGGTCACGGACCTGCATTTGACAACTCACTCTTTGAGGACTTCTGCGAGTTTGGTATGGGAATGGTACTCGGAAACAAGAAGATGAAAGAGCGTGTTACTATACTGCTCAATGAAGCTATCGCAAAAGATGATACTCCTGCAGAGTTCAAGGCTGCTGCTCAAGAGTGGATTGAAGGCAAAGAGGACGCCGATGCTTCTAAGGCTGCAGCTGCTAAGCTTAAACCGCTTATCGCTTCAGGTGCAGAGGCAGGTTGTCCGATATGCAAGGAGCTGAAGACACTTGATCACTATCTTGTTAAACGCAGCCAGTGGATCATCGGCGGTGACGGTGCTTCTTACGACATTGGTTACGGAGGTCTCGACCATGTGATAGCAAGTGGTGAGGATGTAAATATCCTTGTACTTGATACTGAGGTTTATTCAAATACCGGTGGCCAGTCGTCAAAAGCAACTCCTCTCGGCGCAATCGCACAATTTGCAGCTCAGGGTAAGCGTATACGCAAGAAGGATCTTGGTCTTATGGCTACAACTTATGGTTATGTATACGTCGCACAGATTGCAATGGGCGCAGACAACGCACAGTGCTTGAAGGCTATCCGTGAGGCTGAAGCATACCATGGACCTTCTGTCATCATCGCATATGCTCCTTGTATCAATCACGGATTGAAGGCTAAAGGCGGTATGGGCAAGAGTCAGGCTGAGGAAGCTAAGGCTGTTGAATGCGGATACTGGCACTTGTGGAGATATAATCCCGAACTTGCTGAGCAGGGTAAGAATCCGTTTACACTCGATTCTAAGGAGCCGGATTGGAGTAAGTTCCATGACTTCCTGTTGGGCGAGGTTCGTTATCTCTCTGTAAAGAAGGCTTATCCTAACGAAGCAGAAGAACTGTTCGCAGAAGCAGAGCGTATGGCTAAATTGCGTTATAAGAGCTACATCCGCAAGTCTAAGGAAGATTGGAGCGAAGAAGCTTAAATTAAATGAGAAAGAAGTTGTGCGTTGAAAAACCTCAACTGACACATATTTTAAAAGAGATTGCATATTTACGATATATGCAATCTCTTTTACTTATAAAGACATTAAGACAAAACCAATAATAAAATAAATCACTGTCGCGCAAATATAAAATCCGCAGATAACTCTGTTTATATTAACATTGGCACTATCTCCCGTTATATTTCCAAGCATTAAATGCTGTAAAATATTTTGATACAGACTTCAGCAACTGTCAGTCATGGTACAATCCAAACCATCTTGCGCAAATATTTTATTATGAAATAAACAGAAAAAATGATGACATATATAAGCAGTGTTTGCACAGCACTGATATTTATGCCTTCAATACTTGCGCCTGGCAAAGATGCAACAAAAGATACACATGCGTTCATGAAGTCAACAACTTCTGTCAAAACTCTGCACAGCCAAGCCTGAAACCATGGAAGATAGCCTGAAAGGAATATGGCAACTGTGCCATACAGAATAGCCGTTGATACTGGTATAACTACAAAATTAGTCAGCAGGAAATAACATGAGAAGCGGCCAAAGTATAACGCTACCAATGGTGCAACACCAAGCTGAGCCGCAAAAGAAACTGATGTCATCTGCCATATCCATTTTAATATAAGTATCTTCTTAAATGATTCAGGCATAATATGATACACAGGTTCGTAAAATACAAGAATGAACATTACGGACAGGAATGACATCTGAAATCCTATATCATAAAGATTCAATGGATTTGCAACTAACACAACAACTGCGGCTACGGCAAGAACATTCAGGGACATACGGTCACGACGAAGCAGACTGACAAAAGAATAAATGGTCAGCATTACCGCTGAACGCAAGGCTGATACCGGCAAACCGGCAATAAATACGTAAATCCATATAGCGCATATTATCATCACCTGGGCCACTACAGACCTGCTACGCCCAAAGAACAGTATCGTCAGCATGGCATAAATTATGCTTAAATGGAGCCCCGACAATGATAATACATGCAAAGCACCTGATACGGAATATTCTTCCGTCATTCTGTCTGACATGGAAATACGGTCGCCCAGAGTCATCGCAGCCAATATGGCATAGCCTTGTCCGTCAAATCCTAACCGCCTTAAATGCCCAAGTAATGTGTTGCGAAACTTAAGGGCCTTTATCTTTGTTCGTTCAATATATGATAAGTTATTTAAGCTGACAGCCTTACTATACCATTCGTCAACGTATAAAAATACAGTTGCCGAGAAACCGTGATTCAAAAGATATTGGGCATAATCAAATTTTCCGGAGCCAAAATTCTTCGGCTTCCTTAATTTGGCGCATGCTACAATGCCGGAGCCTGGAGCAATACCCTCGGCCATGGCATTTCTGTAAAAACTCGCCTTAACCTTCATCGGCCGTTCCATGCTGAAAACCAACATATCACAGCGCACAACTTTACCGGAAACAACAGGACTACTTATAACAACGGCTTCAAACGTTATTTCATCTTTTGGTAATTCAACATTTATTTTCGACAATTCCATGGATGTAAGACAACCTCCAAGGAAGACGAAGGTAACAAATATGGACACTGTCTGCACTACGGCATTCTTCTTCAAACATATTGCCGACACAAACGAAACGATCAATGCAATGTACCAACTCCATTCTGAAATAATGCCATAAAGCTCCTTGCCGGCAATTATGCCGGCAACAAGAAACACCACCAAGCGCAGAACCGGATACAGTTGGATTCGTCCGTTTACCTTCATCACGTTACATCAAGTAGTTTGGATATGTCGCATTGAAGCATAGACATCTTTTCACGTTATAATGCAAATATATAACATTTTATTGATGAAAGGAAACAACGACGAATAAAAAACTCTTTATGTGTTCAAGAAAACACATTACCCAAATGCCCAGTACAATATTCGGAAAAATAATAAAGCCCGGCAATATTATCAAACGCGGTCAATGACATTGCAAAATGCCGTGTTTTAAACGATAAACGACGGTGTTTTACAATGTCATTGACCGCATTTCATTTTATAAGTAATGCACGCCCATCCACTGAAAGAAAGGATTTACATCACCTATGAAAATTATAAATCAAAAGATAAATCATACTTATAAGTGATAATTTATAATCACACTTGAGTTGTGAGCATTATCGTCACCTACCCATAGTTTCCTTTACTTTTGCCAACAGGTTGGGAATATCCAATTTCTGCGAACACTTAGCTATGCATTTGCCGCATGAAACACATGATGACGCAGGTGCCCCACGTTGTACCGGAGACATAGATACGGTATAGTCAGCCATTGCCCTGTTCTTATCTTTATGCATGATATAGTTGTTGTAAACATAGGCAAATATGTAACCTATCGCTACATTGTGAGGACAAGGTAGCACTGATAGCACCCCGTACAGTCAATATGACCAGGCGCGTTACGATACGCATATATCGCCGCACCCAAAGCCTCACGCTCGGCAGTTGTAAGCATGTTAGGACTTGCCTTGGCGGCATACTTAAGATTTTCTTCCACATCGGCCATACTACCCATACCGCTGACGGCGACACTGATTTCCGGTATATCCCATAAATAATCTAATGCCCATTCAGCATCAGGCTTATAGATACCGGTTGATGAAAGTGCGTTTTTCATTGTTTGTGGAAGATTAGCAAGAAATCCGGTACGCACAGGCTTCATCACGGCCAGTCCCATGCCATTTGCTGCCGCATACTTCGGACCTAATACACCAGCTTCATACTCATAGTCGAGATAATTGTGCTGTATCAGGCAGAAATCCCATGATGGTGTATATTCTACCACTTTCTTAAACAGCTGAAGACTGTCGTGGAATGAGAATCCCATAAAGCGTATCTTGCCTTGAGCCTTCAGCTTTTCCATTTTCTCAATGAGCTTATACGGTATGACGTAATCTTTCCACGCACGATGCATAATCATGTGGATATGGTAAAAATCGATTACGTCCGTACCGATTGTACGGCGTGACTGGTCAAAGAATTTTTCAAAATCGTCTGCAGACTGCATTTCCCACCATGGCATTTTTGACGTTACATATACCCTGTCACGCCATCCACCGGCAAGAGCCTTACCTACAGCCTGTTCACTCTCCCCGCCTAAATATACACGCCCAGTATCAATGTAGTTAACGCCTCCATCAATCGCACGACGCACCATTGGGGTTACCTGGTCAAAATCAACATGGCCGCTTTTCATCGGCAAACGCAACATTCCGAAACCTAACGCCGACACAATAACGCCTGTACGCCCCATTGGTCGGTATCGCATTTTTGGATTGTAGTTCAATATACCTTTTGACAAACCATCCCTAACAGCATGTTTCTCGGCTTCACGTGCGATAACTTTCGGACCAGACATAGCTCCAACTGTTGCGGCCAACAAACCTCTTTTAATAAAATCCCGCCTGTCCATATT
>OHQT01000728.1_pt1 | contig 15455 bp, 29 predicted proteins | sample 1578221 | NCBI WGS metagenome assembly OHQT01 (sample SAMEA3879547, study PRJEB24766) | human gut metagenome | biome: human-associated habitat; feature: feces | place: USA | collected 1985/1987
TACTTAATATCATTGGTCTACTTATAAACTTTGACTACATTAACCTAATTGGTCATAAGAACCCCCTATCATCCCCCTTATAACGTAAAAAATACTAAAAAGTTGCATTTTTTAAAAAATTTTTTAACTTTTGCAACCTTTCGTATAATTTCTACGTTATAGAGCCAGAAATTTAAAAAAAATTATACAAATATGAACAAATTAAAAGTTATTAAAAATTTCAATCAGATGGAAGTTGGTGACATCTACCAATTCTCTGATGAAGAAAATGGATATGTTTGCGAAGTAAATCGTGACGATTCTTACTTGGATGCACGTACTGGTTCTAAGTATAGTGCGAAGAGTTCTTACAAGAACGTTATTTCCGCAAACTATGCACAAAAGTTGATCGACAATGGTTATCTTACTCTCTTGGAAGAGCCTAAGAAGAAGGAAGATCATGTAAATGTTTTTAATGAGATGAAAACGCTTCTCGACACATATATGAGGGATCTTGGAAATCTCGATGAAAACTACAAAGATCAGCCTGCTTGTGTAAAAGTTGAGGCAGAGACAGTCTTGACTAACATGATTAAAGTATTGAATCATTTACTCACACTTAAACGATAATTATGGCGAATGCAGATTTTCCGGTAAATCCTAAGAACGGTATTCCTGTAGAGGTCGTGGAAGGTCTTACAGATCTGAACCTTGAGGATACAAAGAAACTTGCTAAAAGTATCGAAAAAGGTATTAAATACGAGTTCGCTAAAGAGTTCTTAGTTAAACCTTTACCGAAGAAAAAAATTAAGAAAACGTTTGTTGTACCAGTAAAATCTGATGCACAAACAGGAAAAGATAAAAATGGAGTAGATGCTGTAGATTATGATACTGCGGAAGAAACAAAAGAAGTTGATTCCTCATACTCAGAAGGAGTAGTACTTAAGCTTCCGGCATAGTACATAATGCAAATGAATGACGAGAAATACAAAGGATCGATGCCTGAAATAGAGGTTGGCGACATTATCGTGTATAACTACGGTAAATATTTCGACTTGTTCAAGGATTCACAATTAGTTAGCATGTACGACATAGTAGCCGTCGAAAAATGAGAAACTTAGATTAGATTTGTAGATTAGTAGCAAAACAATTAAACGAAGACCCAGATGTGGTTCATAAAGTAGTGATGTTCCAGTTTCAGCAAATAGCTGAAAGAATGAAAGATCCTACGGATATTCGAGATATACTAATTAACGAACTATTCAAGTTCAAGTTGAAGACGAGGTATAAAGAGAATAAACAATTAAAATATACAGCAAGATGGCAATTAATTTAGAACATCCAGCGTTCTTTAATGACGGGGCAATAATGAAACTGAATGAAGATTTCAGTACCACAGAAGTTAAAACTACAGATAAATCGGTAGATTACATACGCATGGTAGACGAACCGCTAGATCTGATACCTGGTGGACGCGATAATACTAAAGAGATACTTCATTTGAAACCGGGAGATATACTTCTTACATTTAGAGATTGGAATATTGATCCTAAAAACAGATTTTATAGATTTGTTATTAAGAGTGAACAACTTTCTGAATATTTCGCTAAGTTGAAGGAGTATGAGAATCAGCAAAATAACCAAAACGCTAGTATTACTGAATGTTGCGATGCTGCATGTCCAAGTTTTTAATATAATAATTATCATGAAGAAGAATAACGATTTAATACTGACAGTAGATTTGACAAATGCTACTGATGCCAAAAGTGTATATGAGGCATTTGCTAAAGCTAAGTTTAATAACCGCCTGACTACAACAGAACGTCAGATTATTGCAGATATTGCAGTAAAGGAGTTCTTGGATTACGTAGAGGAGCAAGAAGCTTCTATTCAGGCAGACGAGCCTTGTGCTACATGTACTCTTACGTACACTGTAGAGAAGGTGGAGGAAAAGAAACCCAATTTCTTCAAGAGATTGTGGCGCCGACTCTTTAAGAAATCTTCTCGATAAGAGAAGTCCCCTACGTGGGAGGGTTAACCCACGTGTTATTGGGGTGTGATCGTAATTGGTAACGGACGGGGCCCTAACCCCCGGATTGCCCGTTCGAGTCGGGCCGCCCTAACAAATTATTAGAACATGAAGTTAAATAAAGAAAATATTAAAACTATATCTGAATTTCCTGGAATATATCTAATTACAAACGATGTTAATGGAAAGAAATATATAGGACAAAGTATAAATTTACGTAAAAGATTAATTAAACATTGTGAAAGATATTGTCACAAACGTTTTGATAATCCTTTATATAGGGCTATACTTAAATACGGTCTTGATAATTTTAGTTTTGAAATACTCAGCATACTCGAAACTAAGGATTTTGCAAATGCTAAAAAAGAACTCGATAAATTAGAGTTTAAATATATTTCTGAGTACGACACCTATAATTCTGGATACAATCAAACATTAGGCGGAGATGGTGGAATATTAGGGTATAAAATGACAGATGAACAAAAACTTCATGTATCCAACAATTCAAAAGAAATAGCAAACGACGGAAGAAATAAAATTTGGGTATATGATGTAGAAACCAGATTGTACCATTTGTTTATATCTTCTGTCTATGCAGAAAAATATCTAAATATTCCGAGAAATCAGTTAAGAAAACATGGAAGATTGATAAGAAAACGATACATGTCTGCGAGAACTGAAGAAGATCTTAGAAAATTAGTATCCGATTACGAAAATAAAAAGGTTTTACATAACGGAAGATTTGAGACCAAAATAGATAAAACTACATTTATGAATATTTATAATTCGTACAATTCTGTAAAAGATAGAATTAAGCAATTAGGTATATGTAAAAAGACATATTACAATTATATTCATAGATATTTCGATGCAGTTTAAACCCTAGTGGGGGTACAAAAAACTCTAAAATAGTGTAAATATCATTTTTAATATGAGTTCACAGTCGAATACGGTTGTTCACCTTAGAGGTGTTGGGAGTTCGACTCTCCCCTGTGAACCAAAAGTTAACTTAAAATATAAAATCATGAGTATACAATTGATGCCAAAAATAGAAAAACGTACAATGAAAGGCAATGCTATAGCTAAAATATAGCCTAAGTAGACTACTCAGTCTACGTCTAATACATTACCGTAGTTTGTACAATTTATAAATCAATTAGAAGGCTGGAAAACCAAATGTAAGAATTTACACTGGGCAGCCGAAAAGAATAACATTCACGTAAGACTTGATGAGTTCCTTAAAATTCTGTCAGACTATCAAGATACAGTCGCAGAAGGAATAATGGGAGTACTTTGTACACATCTCGGGCCTAATGACGTTAAAGGTGATCCTGGTACAATTACTTGCCCGATGGAGTTTATTTGTAACGTATTAGATGAAACACTTAAATTCTATCAGACAATACCAGATGAACCATTATACGCAGGTCTTAAATCAGAGTGTGAGACATTTATTTTTAACATAAATAAATACTCCTATCTTTTTAGTCTTTGTGAATGCGGAAATAAGAAATAATGTAATTTGAATTATATAGATCTATCTTGAGTCAATAACGTAATCACTCTGCAGGAATAAGAGGTCGGCAGCGAGAGAAGACCCGCTTGAGGTAGATCACCCCGGTTTAAGCTTAACCGCTTCATCGGGGACTACTAATTAAACATTAACGATTATGGAATTTATATTTATATTTGGAGCACTCTGTTGGACAATGTCAACGATAATGGCTCCTAAATTGAAATGGGAAATAGATCCAGATTCGTGTGAAGACATTAAAGTTCAGAAGAAAGACATAGCAAATAATAAACTTTACTATCATATATTTAATCATGGTGGTGTAGGTGCAATGTTAGCTTCTGGTATAGCAATGATGTTTATGTAATTTTTGATACACTATGATAATCTGGAAAAACAAATTGATACCTTTTAAAGGTTATAAAATATTTAACTTTCTCGGTTTAATACTTTTTGTAAGATCAGATGCCAAGCATCCTGTTACAGAAATAGATATCAATCACGAGAAAATACATTCGGCCCAGATGAAAGAAATGCTCTGGATACCGTTTTACTTATGGTACATCATAGAATATTTATTGATACATATTTTCGGGAAAGGAAAGACTCAAAATGAAGATTATCATGATGTATCGTTTGAAGAAGAAGCATACTCCCATCAAAATGATCTGGAATACTTAAAGAACAGGAAACATTTTGCATGGTGGAAATATTTAAAAATAGGAAGTTATAAGAAATAATTATGGAAATTAAATTTAAGAAATTAACAGAGAAGGCAGTAGTACCTTCTAAATCGTATGCTACAGATGCTGGTTTCGATTTGACATGTGCAGCAATTACTACAGTTAGGAATGCTTGTAATCAGGTAATGCTTGTATATCATTCTGGCATTGCAGTAGAGATTCCTGAAGGTTATGTAGGTTTGCTTTTCCCTCGTAGTTCGGTATATCAGACATCACTTATACCGAGTAATTGTGTAGGTGTAATCGACGCTGATTATCGTGGAGAAGTAATGATGGTAATGCGTAACACAACAGATGTAATTCCCGCATTGTATAAGGAAGGTGAAAGATTTGCTCAACTTGTAATAATGAAACTTCCTGAAGCTGAATTTGTAGAGGCTGAAGAGCTTAGTGAGACTGAGCGTAGTGTTAAAGGATTCGGCTCTACAAATGTAACAGAAAATACAAACCCTAACGGGTCACAGACAGAAAATATGGATAGCGCGGAGAAGGCTATAGATCTGCCAAACGAAGCTTCGCAGGAGTCTTCAGTTGAAGAGCCTGTGGCTGATCAATCCTCAAATGCTCAAGCGGCGGCCTGAAAATAATGGCTGAGATACCCCTTAAGCCGGAACTGGGGGTATAAATAAGGGAGTAACCAGTTGGTTGCCCCCTTATTGTGTTTATACATGTATATAAAATTAATAGCTATGAATGATCATTTAATTTACGATAGCTATGACGTTCAAATAGGTTCTGTTGGTGCTAAATTATACCAGCACATCAATGATGATGACATACATCTTTCAGAAGAAGATAGATAGAAATTAGACAGTATAAAGTTAAATTCGTCAGATTCTGAAGATGGTACCACTATCGGCAATTTGCAAATAGAGCTCGATAACAAGGCCGATAAAAATGATATTCCTACTAAAGTGTCATAGCTTGAAAACGATTTAAATTTTTTATCTGAAATTCCTTATTATTATACTACCGAAGAAGAGGTAAAATTATTAATTAAGGAATTAGCTGGATCAGGGGGCAGTTCTGGTGATAACCCCGATTTGTCTGATATACAAGATCAGATTGATGAATTAACCAGACTCGTCAATCAATACGGAATAACAATAGAACAATTACGCCAATTGATTGAAGAAAATACTTCAGATATAACCAATCTCGAAGAAACGATACAAAATATCGAACAGAATATTATAAATCTTGGAGACAGAATAACCAACATTGAAGAAGGTAGTAGTAGTTACGAATTAGCTGTAGCTACTGGTACTAGACTTGGCGGTGTTAAGATCGGGTCTGGTATAGATGTTACCGATGATGGTACTATATCCGTAGCGTCAACTGGTGGTGGCGGCGAAGGGGGTCTCACTCCCGGAGATATGGCGACATTGGACAAACGTTATTTACGTAAAGACACGGATGACGAAACTACTCATAGTATTACTGTTCCTAAATTATTAAGTGAAAATTTCTTATCTGGAATCGACGGAACTGGATTTTATCTTGGTAACGAAGCTCATGATAAGAAAGACACTTATTCTCATTTAGAAATCGATAATCTCCTTGTACGTAATAAAGCAATATTTGAACAACTTGAAATACGTAAATTATCTTATGTAAATGGAAATATTGTACTATCTGCAGCAGGCGATACAATTGAATCTGTTGAAGATTAGGGTACAAGTTGGAAATGTTATTTGAAGTCAGATGATGGTACGACAGCCACTACAAATACATTTCAAGTAAACGATCTTGTTCGTTGTGAAACATTTGATATTAAAGACGGCGTATACGAAGGAGTATCTAATAAGTTTTATTGGAGACAAGTAATTGAAGTAGGAGAAGACGGAAACAAAAACTACATTGTACTCGATAAAACTAATTGCGCATCAGGATCTGACGAACCAGAAGCCGGAGACGTAATAGTACAATTTGGTAATAGCGACGACGAACAGACAAATCGCCAAAATATCATTATCATTAGTGCTACCGATGAAGACTCTCCATCTATCAAAATGTACAGTAGAGTCATATCGTATGATTTAAATGACGCTGTATTAAACAGTATAATTAGTCCCGGACAGGTAGCTTTTAGGACTAATTTGTTTAGACTAATTAGTGGTGATAGTTATAACCCAGTATGTGTAGACAGAGGTGAATATAATCCGAGTACTGTCTATAATTATTGGGATCGTGTAAGCTACCAAGGTAGTCTTTATTTAAATGTATATCAAGAAGGTACTACGCAAGGTATAGCTCCCGGGAATACTACGTACTGGATGCTACAAGTAGAAAAAGGTGATAAAGGCGATAAAGGTGAGACTGGCGACCCAGGACCCCAAGGTCCGCAAGGCCCTCCCGGAGAATCTACAGACCTCGGTTATGGATACACAGCATACGCCATTCCGTCGTCTGTAATTGAAGATTATACTACACAGTTTGATTCAGAAGGGCGCATACAATCATTTAGTTTAGCCGATATCAAGGTAAGTATTTCGGTATTTAAAAACGGGGAATTCGTGACTGACGCAGTAGCTTATGTAGACGAGCATACCGATAAAGTTAGAATTGCCGGAGTTTTAGTTGGCGGAAAAGAGGTATTGTCTTCAATAACCCCAGAGATAGTCGGCACTATTGGATCTGGAACAGCTAGTTTTACCATATCTTTCGATGATAATATAGGTTATACTAAGGAATAGATACCGACAGATTTAGTACATGACAATGGTACATTATATTGGCCACATACATCTTTATAGTTAGCGATCAATATACTCTTACCTGAAAAAACTGAAAATCAAACTATTTCTGTACCAATAAACCTCAATATCGTTGGGGCTAGCTCGTTCTGGGAAGTAACTGCGGATCATTGGGTAAGTAGATTTGTAAATCTTGAACAAGGTTATTCTCAAATAAAACAAGATGCATCGTCTATTACAGCAAGAGTAGAAGGTTTGGAAAACGATTATTCTCAAATACAAATAACTGTAAACGGAATAAATTCTACAGTAAGCGGTCTTGATGACAGATTAAGTGAAATAGAACAATCACCAGGAGGATTGACGCTTTCTGCTGTTTATGAAGGATTGCGTGTAGCTGGTATAGATATTACCAGTAGCGAAGAAGGAGAAGGTTCTGTAAAGATATATGCCGACCAAGTTACTATACAAGATGGAAGCAGTAATAATGTATTATGGGTAGAAGACAATACTGCTAAAATTAGTAATGTAGAAGTTGTAGGTGGTAAAATAGCAGGATTTAAGATTTCAGGAAATGATCTCACTAACGAAGGTTTTAATAACAATGCTGGAATAATTTTACGTAACGATACTGTAAAGACGTTTGTTGGTATAGGATAGAATGTATGGCCGGTAAGTTCTGGAACAATGAACGTTACTGGTAGATTTGAAAATAATAGCAATGAGCTTGCAAACGTTCGTTCAAACGTGGCATTATATCTTGAAGCAAAGGGATCTACTGTAAATAATTTTGCAATCAAAGGAACTGGAAATTGTGCATTAAATGGCTCTATAGTAGGGTATAAATATTATAGACATACTCCAGGAACATCCAACTTGGCTACAACTATTAATTATTCTGACGGGTGTGTACAAGTTTTGTATAAGAGTGCAGCTGGAACAACCGGTGTAACATGTTTACCACGTTTGTCTGAAGTAAGACAGGCATTGGGATTAAGTTCTTCAGATACATTTATTGCGCCATTGACATTAATATCTTTGATTAGTATTAGCAATATCACATTAACCGGTAGAGGTGGAATTAGTGGTACTCCATCTGATTATCCTAAATTGCGCAACGGATCTACAAACGATGTAGATAATATAACTATTGCACCCGGAGATGCTGTATAGTTATTACTTATTTATGATGGTGGAGAATATTATGCTCCGATAATTTCACATGTTTCTTAATATGTTTGATATAAAAGGAAGCAAAATAGTATTTAGTACTGAAGATCTTGCAATACCTCCATTTAGGGATTTTATAAATAAAGCTAAAGATAAGAATTTAGCTAAGAAACAATTAGAATATGTAATATGGACATACAAATGGAACAGTCCATATGAAGCATATCCGGAAAACGAAAGACCGTAGAGAGTAGCGCAAGATGTATTTGGTACTAATTATGAACCTGACGCGGACGTAAAAGAGCTTATAAAGCGATTTAACGAGTTTTAGGAGACTCCTAGTACAAGATTATTAGGAGCCTCAAGAAACGCGGCAGAGGGCCTTATTTAGGCGTTAAATGAGTATTCTACTGGCGAGATGGATATAGATACAGCGATTAAAGTTACTCGTATATTGAAAGACGTAGGTAATATAGTTAAATCGTTAGATATAGCCATGAAACAAGCCAAGGCGGAACAATTAGACTCAGGCAAAGTAAAAGGCGGTGGTATCATCGGTCTTTACGAAATGCCGAAGTAGTCTTTAAAGGATTAATAGATATGGTAGACTTTAAACAAAGATTTCATAATACTGACAAATTCAGACAAGCAGCATTACACTTCTTACAATATGGTACGTATACTGATGCTCCTCGAGGAACATCTGATTATGTAAAATATTGGGACTAGGAGACAGAAAGATGTCTCAATGGGTATACTGCTGAAGATGGGGAATATATTACAGGCTACCATTATTTTTATTTAAATTATTCCCCAATATATACCGTAAAGGTAAGTGATTATATTGATAGATATGGCATAAAGAGACAACGTCGTGAGCGCTCATTTGGATTCCCTTCGTTTTGGGATTATGACGCATTCTACTTTTACGCAATAGAAGATGCGGAATTAGCTGGTCAACATATGGCAGTAATGAAAGCTCGTAAAAAGGGTTATTCGTTTAAAGGTGCATCGATGCTTGTACGTAATTATGAGTTTATACCAGGTTCTAAAAACTTTGCAATAGCTTCCGAGTAGAAGTTCTTAATCGGAGACGGTCTTTTAACTAAGGCCTGGTAGATCATGGATTTTGTAGATAAGAATACAGCATGGGCTAAACAAAGGCTCAAGTCTACTGCTATGGAACGTACATCTGGATTTAAAGTGAAAGATGAGTTTGGTAAAGAAACTGAATAGGGCTATTAGTCAAGCATCATCGGAATTACACTTAAAAACGATCCGGAACGTATCCGTGGTACTCGTGGTAAGTTATTCTTATGGGAGGAAGCAGGTAAATTTGAGAATCTGCAAGAAGCGTGGTCTATTGCTCGTGCGTCTCTTGAGTTAGATGATGGTACAACATTCGGTGCTATGCAAATTATGTATGGTACAGGAGGTACTGAGGGCGCGGCATTCGATGGTTTGAAAGACGCATTCTATCACCCGAGTTCTTATAACATATATGAATTCCCGAATATATGGGACGAAGATGTAGACGAAAACTCAAAATGTGCATTCTTTGTACCACAATGGGCTAACATGGAGGGTTTTGACGAAGATGGAAATCAAAAATACATGGACAAGGATGGAAACTCTCTACGTGATGTAGCCATACGTGAATGCGTGAAACAACGAAAGATAGTACAAGAAGGTAAAGGAGACCAACAATTACTTGATAGATATGTTGCAGAACGTCCGTTAACTCCTGCAGAAGCAATGCTTGAATTAGGTGGTAATATATTTCCACGTAAGTTATTACTCAATCAATTAAGTAGATTACGTACTAATACTAAACTATAGAGTATGAAACACGTAGTAGACTTACGATGGGATGGTAATGGTGGTGTAGAAGCTGTAGAAAAGAAATCAGGTGATATTACAACATATCCGTTAAAGAACGGAGAAAAACCAGAAGGTTCTATAGTGATATGGGAGTACCCTGTTACAGATCCCCCATACGGATTGTATATAGCTGGTAATGACCCTTACGATCAGAATGAATCCGGAACTAACTCTTTAGGCTCTACAATCATATTTAAGCGATTTAAAGCTGGAGAAGCATGGACTGATGTAATAGTAGCTGAATATTCAGGTAGACCTAATACGGCAGATGAATACTATGAGAATGTACGTAAATTGCTCACGTTCTACAATGCACGTTGTTTATACGAGAATGAGAAACTTGGTATCTATCAATATTTTGTAAACAAACACTGCGACTACTTACTTGCAGATCAACCTGATAAGGTAATAGCACAGATATTTAGAGATTCTAAAGTGAATCGTAAGAAAGGATGTCATATGACTAAATAGGTTCGATTGTTCGCCGAAGAAAAAATAAATGACTGGCTACGAGAAGAATACGAACCAGGGCATCCGAATCTCGAAAGAATATATAGCGAGCCATTGTTAGAAGAATTAATAATGAATAATGGTGAACGAAATGTAGACCGTGTAATAGCATTATGCATGGTTATGATATTTAGAGAAGAGCTGTACCAAGTAAAAGTACAAGCCAATAAAGATGAAAACAAACAGGTACAATTATTTGATATGCCGTTATTTGGCAGTCAATGGTGGAGTGAAACCCCTCAAGAAGATGATGTACCTATATTTACATTTTAAATATGATAGAAGATAGTTTGTATCATTCGAGGTTCCCCTAGCAAAAACTACCGCTATCGAAAAAGACTGAACAATGGCAAAAAGATTGTGTAAATTTTATAATAGGTGAAGGCAATATTGTTTCTGGGGGACAGACATATAGTGCATTTGGTGAGTTATAGACCTATTATAATTTATACAATAGCATCTTTGACGAAAAGGATTTTAAGAAAATTACAAATCCCTTTAAAGTTGAAGATGGATTTCCTGCTACACCTTAGGACTTCAATATCATTAGACCTAAAATTGACTTGCTTATTGGTGAAGAAACTAAACGACCTTTAAATTTTAGGGTCGTTCGTACCTCTCAAGAAGCTGCGTCTGATATAATGGACAAACAAAAAGAACTATATCTACAATATATAGAAGCTGAGATAATGTCTCAAATGGGTCCTGAAGAACAACAATAGTTTCAACAATAGTTAGCTAATGGTGAAATAATGCCACCAGAACAAATAGCTAAGTATATGGATAAAGACTATAAGGACGTAGTAGAAAACACTGCGTATCATACACTCACTTATCTACGAGAAAAGCTTAATATCGATAACGAATTTATCAAAGGTTGGAAAGATGGATTAATCGGAGGTAGGGAAATATATTATGTGGGAATACTTAACTCAGAACCATTTATGGAAAGAGTAAATCCGATGTATTTCTCATTCGACAAAAGTCCAGATCTTGAATTTATCGAAGATGGAGCTTGGTGTTGTAGGCGTATGCGTATGCCAATACAGGAAGTGTATGATAGATATTATGACAAACTCACCGAAAAAGATTTAAATAAACTTACGGAAATGGTTAATGCTGTACCTGCAACTAATCTTGGGGAACACAACCCCGTAGATAATTTTAAAGGTATACAATTCCATTTCTACGATAATCCGTTATATGATGAGAAAAGCAACCACTGTGTCAACGTATGGCACTGTTGTTGGAAATCCTTCAAAAAAATATACTATGTTACCACATAGGATGAATCTGGCCAACTCCAAGTCGATATTGTTGATGAGACTTACAAAAAAGTAGGGACAGAAATAAGTGTAGAACCAGATTGGATAGTTGAGGTGTGGGAAGGTTATAGGTGTGGTCAAGATCTTTATTTTGGCATGCAACCTATAGAATATCAACACGTAAGTCTCGATAATCCAAATAGTCAAAAGCTACCATATTGTGGTGCTGTATATAGCGCTACAAATAGTAAACCACGTTCTCTGGTAAGCATACTTAAACCGTTGCAGTACATGTATATAGTATTATGGTATAGGTTAGAGTTAGCTATAGCTAGGGATAAAGGTAAGGTAGTCAATATGGATGTTACACAGATACCTAAATCTATGGGCATTAGTGTAGACAGATGGTTACATTACTTATCTTCTGTAGGTGTTAACTTTATTAACCCTTATGATGAATCTTGGAATGTACCTGGTCGTGAAGGTGGTAAACCTGCACAATTCAATCAGATTACTTCGCTCGATCTTACAATGAGTAATGTGATAGCTGAGTATATTCAATTGATGGATAAGATAGAACAACTCGCAGGTACTATTACAGGTATTACTGAACAACGTCAAGGTGCTATTAGTACATCTGAGTTAGTAGGTAATGTGGAACGTAGTGTTGTACAATCATCACATATAACGGAGCCTCTATTTTGGGTACACAATCAATGTAAGAGACATGTACTAAATATGTTGTTAAATACAGCTAAAGGTGCATGGTAGGATACTGGTAAAAATAAACTTCAGTATGTATTTGATAATGGTGAACGTGCATTCTTGAATATTACTAAGGACTTCTATTATGAAGATATGGATGTATTCGTAAGTGACACATCTAAAGATCTTGAAAACATACAGAAGTTACAACAGCTCATACAACCTGCTATGTAGAATGGTGCATCACTGCTTGAGGCTGCTGAGATATTAACCAATGATAACTTTAATATACTCAAGCAGAAACTTAAGGATATGCAAACTAGACAAGAGCAAGTTATGCAACAACAGCAACAAGCTCAACAAGATCAGGCTATACAAATACAAGAAATGCAGAATCAAGCTAAACAGCAAGAACTTGCACTTAAGGAAGCTGAGTTGGATCTTGAGAGATATAAGATTGATCAGGATAATGCAACTAAGATTGCTGTAGCCGAGATTAGTACATATCGTGGTACTGAAGAGAAGGATATTAACCAGAATGGTATACCCGATCCTGCTGAAATGGCTAAGGATGCTACTCAGTAGATGAAGATACGTGAAGACGCATATACTAAGCGATATGAATCTGAACAAAAGAAGAACATTGAAGAACAGAAAATTGCTTTGGAGCGTGAGAAGATGAAGCACGAAACAGCGTTACAGAAATAGAAAGATGACGCGGCTTTACAAAGAGAAAGAGTTAAAGCTCGCACAGCTCTAAAGAATAAAGTTGCAGGAGAGAAATGATTATGAAAAAGATAGTAAAACCTCATAAAGCTCGTAAACCCTCTGCTTCTACTGATATGCCTTCTTTTGCTCGAGGAAAAGATCAAATTCTTAAAAGTCCCGCTCGTCTGTAGAGACGTAAGAAAAATGAGTTGGGTGAATTTGATACTGGAAAGGATGATTCTATTATAAAGAATACTATTGCTTATAATTAGTGGAGACAATCACTCCCGAGTAATCTGCGAAATGAAACTCCAGATTATGATTTGTATGGAGCATTTAAAGCAGGTTTACAACCCGAATGGAATGATGAAGATAAGTCATATCATTTAGGTAGTAGAGATCCTAAAACAGGAAGAATATTGAAGAAACCAGGACATCCTACATTTGGATAGGCGATATATAATGATATACTTCTTGGATATTATCCGATATATCGCGATGGAGAAATATATACTGAAAATCCGTTTGAATACGATAAAGGTAAAGATGATCATAGATATTACGATTACATAATCGGCCAATCTATGCTCGGAAATCCTACAGCCAAACGCATGACTGGAGAAGACGATAGATATATTCCAGCATTCGGACAAGGCGATCGTTCTAATCTTGTTATTGGTTCTTACGGTAATTATGCTACTCCTTCTGTAATGAATGTTGGAGGAGAACTGATGTACATTCCTAATCCTTGGGAAGTACTCCCTGAATGGATGGTGCATAATCAAAGCTTTAAATTTAATAATCCAAATGACGCGATTGATTTTGCAGAGAGTTATAAATATTCATCTCCGGCGTTTTCTGAATTTTTCGGAGTAGATAATTCTGTAAACTATAATAAAGGTAAGGATTCTGGTATACATATCAAAAAGAAGAATAGAGGTAAATTTACAGCGCTAAAGAAGCGGACTGGAAAGTCTGCGAGTTGGTTTAAGGAACACGGAACGCCGGCGCAAAAGAAAATGGCGGTCTTTGCTTTAAACGCGAGAAAATGGAAACATTAATTATAATATATTATGGCTAGAAAGAAAAATAGCACTGCATTTGATAACGCCTTCAATAGTCTCGGTTTGACTAATCCTGAAGGCGGAGAGAGTATCGTAAATCTTGACGATTTAGGTCTTGATGATCCAGATACTACGATTGTGCAAGGTGATGACAATATAGATAATCCTGACGGTAATGAACCGCCAGTGGATGGAAATGAACCCCCAAAGAACGATGATAAATCTGCAGCTGGGCTTGGAGATGACGTAAACTTACCTCCTACAGGTAATGAACCGCCCGCATCTACAGATGATATCAACGACAATAACGATGGCAATGACGTAGACGATCTGAACGATGATCCGAACGGAGATGCAAATGAGGCTACCCAAGTTGGAGCTTTCTTTGACGCTTTCGCAGAAGAGTTAGGTTGGGAGGTAGACGACGATGAAAAACCAACTTCTATAGACGGTTTAATTGAGTATATACAAGATGTAGTAGAAGAAAATTCAAAACCACAATATTCTGATGAGCGTATAGCTCGTCTTGACGAATATGTACGTAATGGTGGTAATTTTGACGATTTCTACAATAATATGTCTCAAGATATACAATACGAAAAACTCGATATAGAAGATGAAGATAATCAGAAATTGGCAGTTAAGGATTATCTAAGGTTATCTGGTTATACAGAAGAACAAATTAATAGGAAAATTGAACGCTATGAAGATGCTGGTGTACTTGAGGATGAAGCATCTGATGCTATCGAAAGGCTTAAAATATATAAACAGCAGCAAATCGAACAGCAACAGCAAGCTCAAGAACAATATCGTATGCAGCAAGAACAACAAGCTATGGAATTTGTAAATAGCTTAAATAATACAATTACAAATCTTAAAACCATTCGTGGTGTCAATATTCCTAAAGAAGACCAAAAACTATTGTTTGACTACATCACTAAAGTAGACGCTACTGGTCAAACATAGTACCAAAAAGATTTTAATAAAAATATGGTTAATAATTTAATCGAATCTGCTTACTTTACAATGAAAGGTGATGCATTGATTAGTGAAGCTACTAAAAATGGTCAAACAACTGCCGCTAATAAACTGAGGCAAATGCTAAGGCATTCTCAGAAAAATCATTCGACTTATAATATAGATGACAAGAAACGTTCAGTTGCCGACATTGCGTCTATGTGGTATCACTGAT
>OHQT01000734.1_pt1 | contig 15407 bp, 13 predicted proteins | sample 1578221 | NCBI WGS metagenome assembly OHQT01 (sample SAMEA3879547, study PRJEB24766) | human gut metagenome | biome: human-associated habitat; feature: feces | place: USA | collected 1985/1987
CGCCCGTGATGTAGCGGTCGGCAAGGAACTGCTTTGCCTCCTCGTCGTAATACTGCATCGACGTTTTCTCCACCAGTTTGCCCTCTTCGTAGAGTTTCCTGAAGAACTCCGAAGCCACGCGAGAGTGTGTTTCTGACGTCGTGCGGCTGTAGATGTCGAACGAAATGCCGAAATCCTCAAAGCTCTTCTTAATCATCGCGTGGTAGCGGTCTACCACTTGCTGGGGCGTTATGCCCTCTTTCTTGGCACGGATGGTGATTGGCACACCGTGCTCATCGCTTCCGCAGATGAACTTTACGTCCTGTTTCTTCAGTCGTAGGTAACGCACATAGATGTCAGCCGGTACGTACACGCCGGCCAGATGGCCGATGTGCACCCCGCCGTTGGCGTAAGGCAGGGCGGCGGTGACGGTGGTGCGCTTATAATTCTTCTTCTCTTCCATAAATTCGGTTATATAATAAGACCATTGGGACTGATACGCCCAATGCGATGCAAAAGTACTGAAAAAAATCGGATTAGCGGGACTTGCCGCCGTATTTTTACGCATATGGCAAAACGTGCCTTATCAAGCCACTATACAAAACACCGTCTTTTGGCTTGCAAAAGGCCGTCAATCGCACGCTAAAATGCCGTCTTTCAGAAGGCAAAAGACGACATTTTGCAACACGCTTAATGCCTGGCTGTTACGCAACCGGTATTCAAAAGCTATTTACATGGCCGCAAGCGAGTGTATAAAAGGCGCGCCGACAGACAACTGCCGACGCGCCCGCGCATCAATAAACCATAAATAATTTATGACTGAAAAAAGACTTTACTTCATTATTACCTTGCGGATTGTTCCGTCGCTCATGCGCAGTATGTTGATACCACGCTGCGGAGCGTCGAGCTTCTTGCCGTCGAGCGAGTAGTAGCCTACCACCGTTGCGCCCTCGGTCTCTATGCTGCTTATGCCCGTAGCCTCGCTCACGGTCACGCTGACAGTGGTCTCGGCCAGCTTTCCGTTTGAGTTAATTTTCAGCGTTATGTCAGCAGTGCCGGCCTTGAGCGGCGTGATTACAAGGTCGCCGTGCAGCATTTCGGCCGTCAGCACACTCTCGTCGCTCACGGCGGTGACGGTCTTCACAATCGCCGCATCCATGTTGTCGGCGTCGGTGGCGATACCGTCAAGCGACACCTTCTGCGCAACGCCCTCTTCAGCCTCAACCGTAGGAACCGACTGTACAACGGGAGCCTCGTTGTCGGGGAACACCGGCAGCGACGGGAACCAATAGTTGCTTATCATCGGATAGCTTGCAAGCAGGTTGCCGTCGCAGTCGTAACGGCGCAGCTCACAGTTGTTGCCGTACTGGTTTCCTAACTGTACGGAAGTGTAAGCCTCGTCGGTCACAGGGTCGATGCGGAACGAACAACCATAGATATAGTTGCCCTCGTCACTTAAATCTATGATTTTCTTGAACTCGTTTTTGTCTATGTCATATTTGAATATCATTTGTGCACTGAACCAACTGCTGTTTCCGCCGTTCCAGTAGAGCGTGTTCGTCTGCTTGCTGGCACAGAAACAGTCGGGTGTCCATGCGTACCAAGAGTTTGCCGGGCCGTAAATGCCGTCAGGACAGCTTATTATCGTTGTTTCAAGCGTAGCCGGGTCAACCTTCATTATGCGCGTATCAGCCTGTCCGCTTCCTGAAGGACTGGCAAGGCTCAGCCACAGGTTGCCGTCCTTTGACAATACAACAGAGCCAAAGCCCCAAGTGTCAGGGGCCTCTATCGTCTGTTCAACTTCGTCTGTTTCGGGATTGATTACGAGCAATCCGTTCTTCTGGTGTACGGCAAACACCCTGTCGTTAACACGCACCATGTTGCCTATCTGTCCGCTGTAAAGCTGCCCATAGTCAGAATCCGCACCGTTCTCACTGCCTGACACACGCCCCGTCACTTCAAGGTTGTCAAGGTCAAAGATGAATATTCCGTTGCTCGTACCTATATATCCCTTGTGCTCGTCAACGCCGAGGAAGCCTCGCCCGTCGGCGTTGCTTGTCCCATTTTCGTCTGTCGAGATGTTCTCTATCTGCTTGATTACCTTCATCGTCTTGGCGTCGCACACGGTAATGCGCCCTCCCGTGATGCTTGCGCCCGGGTCTTTGGCCTGCTTTGATATAAGGTAGAACCTGTCGCCGTAGATTGTTCCGTACTGTGTCGTACATCCAAGCTCAACGCCCGGGTTCTCTTTTTGCACCACGCGGTAATACCACTCGCCGTCGTCAGTAAGGAAATTTACGGTCGAGTTCTGGTGTCCGTACCAATCCTCGTTTACGATGAACGTACCCTTTGTATAGTCAACATCCGCAGTCGAGTAAACCAACTGGCACGCGCCGCTGTGCGTAGCCTTAGTATAGTCGATGGCAAGGCCGGTAATATCCGTCACAGGCCATTCTATTCCGTCAATCACGGTGTTAGCCGGCAGGTGGTTGTATGCCGGGCCGTTGGCCGCAACTTGATACTCGTCGTTCTGCAACGACACTATTCCGTCAAGCTCCTCGCCTATTATGTCGGTATCAGCAAGGCGCTCTGCCAGCGTTCCAGACATTGTGCCGCCTATTACGTTGTAACCCAACGAGCGTATTCTCTCCGCTGTTGTGTCATCATCCCTGTTACTGTTTATGGTCGTTCCACCGTCGCTTGTGGCCACATTGTCCTCAAACACGCAGTTCGCAAACGTAAAATGCGCATTATTCTTTATGTCTATCGCACTTCCAGTGGGGGCCTCATTGCCTACAAATGTGCATGATACAACCTGTACGCTCAAGTAATCGCTTTTGGAGTTTGTCGTGTTTGCTGACACTGTGCCGTATGAAACACTACTTGAACCAGTACACTTGTTGTTTGAAAACCTGCACCCCTTAACGGTCAAATTTGACATAACAGTGGCACTAAGCCCTGAAAGCATACTGAATGAAATCGCACTTCCACTTGAAGTAGTGACGCAATTATCAAACACGCAGTTCTCAACGGTAAGATTACTTCCGGCTTTATTAAAGAAGATAGCCATGTCGTCAATATCCTTGAATATGATGTTCTTAAGTGTAACCGAAATCGCATCACTGCCATCCCCTAAACGATAGCCTGAAAAGACAATGCCGTTGCCGTTTATGGTAACTGACTTTGTTATCTCGTAACCGCCACTCGGGATTTCCAAAACCTGTCCGCGCAAACCGCCATAAAACTCTATTATATCACCGTCAACAGCCTTATCCAAGGCTTCGGTGAAGGCTTCCAATGTGGCAGAGCGCACTGTGTACGTCGTAGCTGTTGCATTCCCGTCTGCGTAACTTGCCCTCGCCTGTTGGAGCGGTACGCCTTGCACGCTTAGTTGCTGTGCGAACGATGCTACGCTGACTATCAGCGAAAGCATCAGAAAGTAAATTTTCCTTTTCATAAACTTTACTTTTTGTTAAACTTCAAATTATCTAAAAAACATTATTCTTCTTTCCTTGCATATGCCGACAGGCTTGCCGCAGCGGCCTGTTCCACGTCTATGTGCAGGTCTTGCGCACGCGCGACTTCGGTCGAGGTCTCGCCGAGCCAGCCGCAGTATTGGTTCACTCCGGTGTAGACGCGGATGAAATCGACGCCCGGCAGGCTTACGGGGTTGCCCTCGCGGTCAACCGCCCAGTCGATGTCGAAGCTGTTGAGGGCGATTGAGTCGTTAGGATGGTTGTCGGCGTAGCCCCACGGATACGAGTAAAGCACATAGTAACTGCCGAAGCCGCTCTCGTCGACGCCATTCTGTGGAAGCAGCGTTCCCGTGAACGAAAGCTCATTGTCGCTGAGCCATTCGGGGTAGTAGCTCTGCGTGTGGTACATGTTTTGGTATATGTGTCCGCTGTTTCCGCGGCTGTCGGTCCACGGTATGTAGAGCGTGTCGGTAAGAACGCCTGTCACGTCGGCTACGGGCGTGTGGTCGTCGGGCCGGCTGTATGTGATTGAATAGTCCTTCAGCGTGGTGTCCTTGTAGTACTCGCTGCCGGCCAGCTCGTACCACTCGTCGTCGTCGGGGCGTCCGTTCATGTTCCTGTCGAAGGCCACCATCACAATGCCCGGCTCGCTGCTGCCGCCCCGCTGCTCGGCGTAGCCAGGTATATCGGAGTAGAACGAGTTGCCCTTTATCATGAAATCGTACTCGCCGGGCACGTTCACTACAGTATGGTCGAAGGCAAACGTGACGTAACCTCCGTACGCGCCGAGGGTTATCATGACGTCGTTCACAAGGTCGTCCTCGGCCTTCCGGCGCATCGTCTCCTCATTGTCGCCTTCCTCATAGTATGGCATCGTGTTGACAAACTGCCCCGGAGCGGGACGGTATTCGTACACGCTGGCGGTGTATGGACTGTACTCCACGCCCTCGTGAACCACCATTACGGGGAACGACTGGGTGTAGCCGCGCCCGCCGTCGTCAAGCGTGAAGGTAAGCTCGTACGTCCCTTCGTCGCGCGCGAGGAAGATATATTCACGGTCGGTGGACACAAGCGAGTCTTCGCCCGACGCCGTCTTCATGGTCCAGCGGTAGCCCGTGCCCGTGTAGGCAGGGGCAAGGCGCAGTTTCTTCATGCGCTCAATGTAATAATAGTCGTCAAGACCCGAGCTTACGTTCTCAGTGTCGTGCGTGCAAGAAGGCAGCGACATTAGCACGCAAACGGCGGCTACGGCAACGCCGACGGCGTTACGCAACCTCCCCGATGTCATATTTTCGCGGCACGAAAGGCGCGCAGCACAGCGACCGGATGTCGCCATTTTCGAAATATAATCAGTTATTTTCATTGTCAAAATATTTGCTTTTAGCGTTCGTCGGCAGGCCTTCCGTCACCACATTCAGCCGCCTTTTCACATCCTTTTGTAACCTTTTGACATTCAATATGTTAGCAACAGTCTTGCAAAAGACCGTCTTTTGGTTTCTAAAAGACGGCATATTGCGGCGTAAAAGGTGGCCTTTCGCGAGGCAAAAGACAGTCTTCCGCATGTATGTTTACCGTCAAAGCACATCTACTTACTCCATTACTCCTCCCCTCCTTACTACTTAAAAATAAAACACATATGCGCCGGAATGTCGCCCGTACGCACGCTCCACTTCTTGTTTCCGTCCTTGGAGTAACAGTGCAGGACGCCGCTCGACACGTAGTTTTTGGCGTCGGTGACGAATATGTCGCCCGTTTCGGGATGGATGGCAATGCCGTACGGTATGGTGATTTCTGTCTCGGTGCCGTCGTTTATGAACGAGTCGCTCACCTTCTGCTTCGTCCGTGTGTTCACGATTCCGTAGGTTATGGTATTGCTCTGGGTGTAGTTGTTCCATTCGGTGCTGTAGTAATAGAGCGAGTCTCCGCTGATGCAGAAGTTTGAACAGGGAATGTCAAGCGTGTCGGTCACCTCCATCTCGTTCCTGCCCTGCTTCTTTTCGAGCACGTAAAGGTTTGAGTGAATGTCGTTATAGTCGCCGCGCGATGTCACCCACAACTTGCCCTCGCTGTCTGCCTTGATACGGTGCAGGTTGATACCGACAGGTATTTTCTCAACCTGCTTGAACCCCTCAAGCTCTATCACGGACACGGTGTAATCGTAGTTGGGAGCCATATAGCCGCCGGAGTTGGCCACATAGAGGTATTGTCCAAGCACTTCAAGCTCGTCGGGCTGGTATCCTACGGTGCAACGAGCCACCGTCTTGAGCGTCATAGTGTCCACCTTGTACACCGCTCCCTGCACAGCGTCAGGATTATTTATTTGCACCGGACCGACGTATGACGTCACATAGGCGTGTCCACGGTAAAAGCGCACGTAGCGGCAGTTGGGTATATCCACCTGCCCTATGCGTATTCCGGTGGCCGCGTCGAGCACTTCCATCTTGTTGGAGCAGTTCACCACGACGTAAAGTTTCGACCCGTACACCTGTATATCGTTGCCAACATCGCCGAGTTCCTTCACCACATGCGGGTTACGTTCGGCGTAAAGGTTGCGCACGTAGTAACCCTGCACGTAGTCAAGGTAGTCAAGCGTGCACTTGTTGCTGCCCATGTTGCCCTCGTTTAGCAGGTACATGCCAACCACGCCAGTGCCGTCAGACAACTCAACGGGCACGATGTCATACTCCGTCGGCACGACAACCTCGTCCTCACGGCATGAACTGAGGAGGAGTAAAGGTAAAAAAGCAAAAAGGTAAAAGGGTAAAAAGGTAAAACGCGCAAGGCGCAAACCGCAAGAGCCTCTGCCTTTACTGCTTAACTCCTTTACTCCTAATAGCAAGGACTTTGCCGCAAGAGCCATTGTCTTAACTCCTTGACTACTTAACTTCTTAACTCCTAAAAACATCATATTTCAAACGTTAAGGTTACACGATAGTTACGTTTCGGCATAGGATAGTTGAGTATTACGTCGTAATCCTGGCTGAAGAGGTTGTTCACCTCAAGCTGTACGCGCGCGGTATAACGGCTCCAACTGAACTCCTTTGACAGCGAGAGGTCGCTCGTGTACCACGGTTGGGTGTGGTTGTAGACGATGTTTTCCTGCTGGTTATACCGCTCGCCGGTGTAGATAAAGCTGTAATTCAGGTTCCACGAACGCCACACCGCCTGCACCGCCGCCGACCCGCTGTGCCACGGTATGTAAGGTATCTGGTCGCGGTAGTACGTGTCCGAGGGGTTGGTTACGTCCATTGCTTCCTGGTAAGTGTACTGAAGGCGCGTGGTGATGAACAGCTCGCGCACGGGGTTTACAGTCAATGAGGCCGTGGCGTCAATACCTTTTATGTGCACTCGGCCGAGGTTCAGCATTGTCCAACGGAACTGCGCGCCCTTGGGATAGGCCACGATTTTATCGTGAACTGTGTTGTAATAGCCGTCCACCTGCACCGCCCATTCCGTCAGGAAACCGCGGCGCGTGCGGCTCTTGTAGGCCAGTCCGATGTCATATTGGTTGGTATATTCGGGCCGCAGCTGCGAGTTGCCCATCTCGGCGTAGTACAAATCGTTGAACGTCGGCATGCGGAAGCTGCGCTTTACGAAGCCGCGGATGGAAAAACCGGCGTCACGGAAGGGTGCGTAAGACACGAAGAAGGCCGGCGTCCACACCGTTTTGTCACCCGGAGAGGCGGCCAGGCGCACGCGGTCGCGCACGTAGTTGAACACCACGCTGCCCTGCATCTTCAGCCGTCCGAGGCGCAACGCCGTGGCCACGGAGGCGAAGTGGTGCCAGCGGGTAGGATAAACGAAGCCGTACATGTCGGCGTTCATCTTGTTCCATTGCACGTCGTATGCCGCCGACACGTCCCAAAAGGGCGTTATATTATATAGATGTGACGTAGAGAGATAGAACTCCTGCTGGCGGTAAACGTTGTCGATGGCCATCACGGTGGTGTCGCGGTTGACGTATTTGGTAAGGTAATAGGCGTACTTAGCGGCCAGGCGGGCGTGGTATTTCTTGCCAAAGTCTTTCTCTATCGAGCCTTGCACGAACGAGTTGTTGTCCCAAATGCGCTCCCCCCTGCGCCATACGTTGTTGACGATGGCGCCCGGCACACCTCGCTCCGACGTGTAGTTATACGCCTTCAACATCCACTTGCCGCCGCTGATGTCGCCGAAGAGGGCTGCCTCCATGCGCGTGGCGCGGATGTCTCCGTTCTGGCGGACGGCCGTTGTGTCGTACATTATCTCGTCGGTCATTACCGCCTTGCGCCTGTAACGGAACTTATACTTGCCGCTGCTGCTGACCCATTCGCCGCTGAACGACGCCTTTACCTTGTCCGAAAGTTTAAGCTCGATGAGCAGGGCTGGATTTACAAGGTCGAACGAACCGCCCTTAAGCGTGGCCTTTACGTGGAAAGTCTCGCCCGGGGTGAACTCCGGACGGCGTGTCCACATGTAGATGGAACCGGCTGAATTAAAGTCCTTGGCCGACTGGAAAATCTGGCTTTTCTGCCCGTTGTAAAGCGATATGGCCTGCATGTTGTCAAGTGAGAACATGCCGAGGTCAACCTGTCCGTTCTGCGCATTTGACAACTGGATACCGTCGTAGAACACTCCTACGTGGTTGGTGCCCATGCTTCGGATGTTGACGGTCTTTATTCCGCCCACTCCTCCGTAGTCTTTCAACTGCACGCCGGCAAAGAACCTCAGCGCGTCGGCCACGCTAAGGCTGTTCAAACGGCGCAACTCGTCGCCTTGAAGCTGCTGCGACGGGATGACACTCTGGCGGCTGTCGGATACGACAACCACCTCTTGCAGACGCTGCACGCTGTCAAGGGGCAACACGCCCGACTGGGCATGAGCCGACAAGACAGCAACGCACAGCGGTGCGATGACTGCTTTCTTAATCATAAGTGAAAATGTTTAAGTGTCTCAAATGCCCAATCCCACGGGAACATAAGAGATAACGCCGCAAGGCAGGTCTTCTGACTTACCGCCCGGACGCAAACGCCTTCCCGAAAAAATGTCAGTGGCTTGATGTTTGCTCCATAAAAGGGCGGCTCACAGCAGCGGGACTGTCCGGGACTTACACCCGGTTCCCTTTTAATCACCTGACGGTGAACCGTTGCATGGGCAAAGATAATACTTTTATTGGGAAACGGCACACAAATCAGCAAAAAAATGCAAAACAAAACAAAAAAGCCTATACCTTACACCACACGTAACGACACATTAAAACATAACGGAACCCGCATAAATTTACAAAACACCGTCTTTGGGCTTGCAAAAGGCCGTCAATCGCACGCTAAAAGGCCGTCTTTCAGAAGGCGAAAGACGGCCTTTTGCAAAACTTATTATAACATACTGGCTGCCATGCAGTTACAACACGGAGCATTAAAGGCCTTACAATAACAAACGCTTTTTAACTAAAAATAATGCCGCGGGCATTTTACTTTGCCATCGCCTGCGGGTCATCAGTATAGAACGCCCCGCAAAACGGAGGCACAGCAGACACATAACGGAAGATGACTATAAACGACAACGACATATTATCAACGGCAAAGGCCGACCCTGACAAGGGATTCCGCCTGATTATGGACAAATACGGAGAGGCCGTATACTGGCACATAAGAAGGCTTGTATCGGCACACGCCGACGCCCAGGACGCCACACAGGAGACTTTCGTACGGCTGTTCAGGACGATGGACAAGTACCGCGGCGACTGCTCGCTTACCTCGTGGGTGTACCGTATAGCCACGAACGAGGCCCTGAGGCTGATAGGAAGGAGGAAAGAAAGCGACGTAAGGCTCGATACCAGAGCGCCCGAAGTCTGCAGGCTGGCCGCCGACGGATATGTAGACTATACCGACCTCGAGGCCGTGAAACTGCAAGAGGCCATACTGGCGTTGCCCACACGGCAGCAACTGGCGTTCAACCTGCGCTATTACGACGAACTGGCGTATGACGACATAGCCGGCATTATCGGCTCGACAGCAGCCGCGGCAAAGGCCAACTACCACTTGGCGAAAGAGAAAATAATAGAATACATGAACTCAAACGACTGACAGACATGGACAACAGATTTGATTTCAACAAGATAGGAAAACGCATGCCGTACACCGTTCCCGAAGGCATATTCGACGAGATGAGGGAAAATGTACTCAAGGAGACGGCACGGACCACGGCAGCAAGCCGCAGGCGGTGGCCTTCAGTAAGGACCATTGTCATGACAGCGGCAGCCTCAATAGCCGCCGCCGTAATCCTGCCGACGGCATTCAAAGGGCCGCACGCCGACAGCACGGGCGCCGGCTTTGACAGCGTAGAGCGCGCCTTTGCCAACCTGAGCAGCGAAGACCAGGCCTACATGCTTGAGATATACAGCGAAGATATATTCATTAACCAATAAAAAAAGGAGACCATCAACATGAAGAGAATCATCAGTATGCTGATAATGGCCGTAATGATGACGGCATTCAGCTCAACTACCTACGCGCAGGACACCAACGACAGGCAACAGAAACGCGAAAAACTGGCCGAGACGCAGGCACGCCACATAGCACGCCAACTGGCTTTCGACGACGCCACGACGGCAAAGTTCATAGACACCTACTGCCAATGCCAGAAGGAAATATGGGCTCTGGGCCCGAGGGCAAAACGCCAGCGGGGCACGGCCAAAACCGATGCCGAGACGGAAAAGGCCATTGAGGAGCGCTTCGAACGCAGCCAGAAGCTGCTGGACATCAGGGAGAAATACTATAAGGAGTACAGCAAATTCCTTACTCCCAAGCAGATACAGCGTGTGTACGCCATAGAGAAACGCATGATGGGGCGCCTCGGCAAGAACGCCGGAAAGCGCCACCCCCGTCCGAGGAGATAGGAAAGGAAAGTCGGAAAAAAGGAGTTGTCGGAAGCTGACCGCAGTTAAGCGCTTAACTATGGTCAGTTTCCGACAACTCAATTTTTATACATACAAAACATATCCGACCAGACCCGGCAAAACGGTTAGACGTCAAGCGTATCGCGGTTGTTGCGCGGGTCGGTCCAATCAACCTTCACAGTGGGGTCGATGTTGTTGATGAACTTCTCGATGTTGGTGTACCCGTCGCCGTTGCAATCGGCCGAGGCATCAGCTGGATTGTGCGGGTCGAGACCGTACTTCACCTCCCAGTCGTCGGGCATACCGTCGTTGTCAGAGTCCTTGTAAGGCGTTCCCTTATACTCGGGCAGGCCTCCCACCTGGCGGGGATCGGTGATAATACCCTTCTTGTAAGAGTCGGGCGCAAGGGCGCGCTCCTGGTATGGCGACGTTACTATGGGCGCATTGTCTACGTATATGGCCTTGCCCGTGCGCACAGTCTCTATTACACGGGTGTCAACGGCGTCGCGCCTGGGCAGCGTCGCGCCGACATTGGCGAGCACGTAAGGCATTACACTGTCGGTAGGAAGTATGGTTACGTGTGGCATTTCGAACGGTTCGTAAGCGCGTATCTTGTCGGTATATTCGCCGCAAGTCTCTTCTTCGAACACTTGCACGCCACCGTTCCAGTTGTCTTTGGTTATCTCGGGATAGCCCTCCATGATGTTGCCGTCGACATAAGCCTTGCCGAACAGCGTGGGGAGGTTCTTGTCACGCCTCGGCTCAGGTTTCAGTATGCGGTGCGAGCAGGGGCGGTCTTTCAGCTCCATTGTTATCGGCCCGGGCTTGTAATGGTTGTTTATTATGTTGTAGAAGCTCTTGTGGTCACCACCGTCGATGGTGCGGCTCCACCAGTTATACACCACGTTGTTGACGAAATTGAACGTACCGTCCATTCCGACAGATGCGTTACGGCAGATGTTAGAGGCGAAGAGGTTGCGGTTGAACATGCAGTTGTGGCCGCCGATAGTTGCTCCGAAAGCGTGGCTATACAGGTCGAGAGCCTCCGAGAAAATGCTGTTCTGGATGGTAATGTTCACCGTGGGCAGCTTCAGGTTCTTTCCGCCGCGGTCGTACACGTGGCGGTACATCGACATGTTCTCGTCGCTGCCCCAGCTGCCCGAGCAATGGTCGATGATGATATTGCCTACACCGTTGCCGCCGAGAGCGTCGTCACGGAACATCACGTCAGGATTGTTGCGACGGAAGCGCATGTGGCGTATGATGACGTCGTGGGTGTCGATAAGCACAGAATGGCCCGTTATGCACACTCCGTCGCCGGGAGCCGTCTGGCCGGCGATGGTAACGTATGGCGCACGGATACTGATGGGTGACTTCAGGCGGATTACTCCGGCCACATTGAACACGATGACGCGTGCCCCGCCTGTTTCGCAAGCTTCACGGAAACTGCCCGGACCGCTATCGGCAAGGGAGGTAACAACCATCACCCTACCTCCTCGTCCGCCCTGGGTATAGGCTCCGCCACCCTCGGCACCGGGGAACGCCGGGATGTTGGCACGCAACAGGTCTTCGGGCTTGGAAGCCCAAGGGCGGTACGGACGGCCCTCTTTGGCCTGCTTCTCAACTATCGGCAGGGCCTTTGCCCACGCCGAATCAGAATGCCGGCTGTACTCAGCCTGCCAACGCTCGCCACGCATACGCGTAGAGTCCGGATAGGTAGGATAACCGGGAATGGCAGCCGAAACACTTTGCAACGGCAGCAGCAGCGCACACGGCGCTAATAAACGGAATGCTTGTTTGGTTAGTCTCATAATTATTAAGATTATGTTATTAGATTTATTTCGTTGCGAACATGCGCATGACCGTAAGCCACACGCACTATGTACGACCGTACCCTACGGCCGGAAAGGTCAAAATGAAATGGTCTCGGCGTCGACAGACTCGTGCATGAAGATACGCGCCGACTCGCGGAACTTGTCCTTGTTCTCGGTCGTAAGGTAATGGCAACGGCCATGCTTTGCGCATACGGCGTCCATCTCGGGATGTCGCGCAAGATATGTTTTCAGGCTGTTTGCCACATACTCACCCTGCGGAATGATTTTCACTCCACGCGGAGTGTATTTCAGGATTTTGTCAAGCAGTATTGGGTAATGCGTGCAGCCGAGGATAACCGAGTCGATTTCGGGGTCGAGGAAAAGCAGGGAGTCAATACGCTTCTTCACGAAATAATCGGCTCCGGGAGTGTCATACTCATTGTTTTCGATAAGCGGCACCCACAAGGGGCAGGCCACTCCCGTGACCTTTATGTCCGGATAGAGCTTGTTAATCTCCATGACGTAGCTCTCGCTCTTGATTGTTCCCTCGGTAGCCAGTATACCGACGTGACGCGTGTGGGTAATCGAACCGATACATTCTGCCGTGGGACGGATTACGCCGAGCACCCTCCGGGATGGGTCAATGCGGGGAAGGTCGTTCTGCTGGATGGTGCGCAGGGCCTTGGCTGACGCCGTATTGCAGGCCAATATGACGAGACGGCAGCCCATGGAGAAAAGTTTTATGACAGCTTCGCGCGTAAACTGATAGACCACGTCGAACGAACGCGGCCCATACGGGGCGCGGGCGTTGTCGCCGAGATACAGGTAATCGTATTGTGGCAACAGGCTGCGCATCTCGTGCAGGATGGTCAGCCCGCCGTAACCGGAGTCGAACACGCCTATCGGGCCGGCAGAAGGGGTGGATGAGACGACTTTTATCGAATCGGCGGCTGCCTGGGTATTATCGCCGTTAGGTGTGCCCATGGTATTCAATCTTTCGGCTTCTGAAGCGTTCATAAGCGGTATTCCTATTCTTTAATTGCATCAAGCACAAGCGTGGTGACATCCTCCCCATAAGACAGATTGACAAACGGAAGGGCGTCGTTGTCGGTGTTAAGGATAAAGGCATATCCTCTCTCCATTCCGATTTTGGCAAGAACAGCATTCAATTTGTCCTTCAGCGGTGCGTACATGTCTGCCTCAGCCTGCTTCAAGAGGCGCTCGGCCTCCTTCTTGAAAGCGATGTTCTTGGTAAGCAGTTCTTGCAACTCAGCCTGCCTTTTCTGCAAGATAGGCTTGTCAAGGCTGCTTCTGCCATCGAGAAACAGCTCGTACTTTTCATTGAACTCTTCCTCAGAACGCTTAGTCTCTTCCTCATATTGCGCCCTCAACGACGACAGATTGCTCTGCATTACGGCATAACCGGGCATGGCCTTGACGGCCTTGTCGTAACTGAGATATCCGAACTTGACCTGCGCGCTTGCCGCCAGGACGAAAAAAGAGACGACCAGAAGGGAAAAAATTTTTCGCATTTATGAACCTTTGATTATAAGAAACAAAAATATAAAAGAGCTAAAATAGTCAAAGACTACATCCTGACGCTACGGCAAACCAGCGCTAAGCAGCAAGCATGCGGTCTTTAACCACTTTAGCTCCCTTAATTGTTATAAGTGCTAAAAAAGGAGTTATTTAATCTTGTTGATTTCAGCCTTTACGTCCTCGGTAACGTCCTTGCTCAGCGTATCGCTGATATAGGGTATGCCACCAGCCCTGTCCATGATGTAAACATAACCACCGGCCTTACCCACGTTCTGGATAGCGGTCATCACCTTGTTCATGATAGGCTGCAGCTTCTCCTGCTGTGCCTTCTGCAAGGCAGCCTGGTTGTCCTGGTAAGCCTGCTGGTATTTCTGCATGAGCTGGTTCAGCTCGTTTTCCGTTTCGGTTCTCTTAGTCTCGTTCATGGTGCTCCTTGTCTTGTCATATTCATCCGACTTGCGCTGGATTTCATCCTGCATCGCCTTCATGTCGTTCTCATACTGCTTTGACTGAGCTTCAAGTTCGCCACGAGCCTTGATGAATTCGGGCAGACCCGACATTATTGCCTGAGAGTCAACGTGTCCGAACTTGGGCGCTGTCTGGGCGAATACAGCCAGAGGCGCACACATGAGTAACATTAAAACTAATTTCTTCATTTTCTTTAATTGCTGTTTTTCTATTAATTATTTATATTTGTCTGCAAATATAGGGAAAAGACCGCGTAAATCAAAACTTACATGTTGGTTTTTAACGTTGTACACGGCTTATGTCACGTAATTATAATATTTTAAATCTACCGGCTGGATTTACTCCGCAGATATGTCGGCCTTATTCACGGCTACGGCATTGGTTGCTAACGGCGTGGAAAGTGTTTACTACGCACAGAATACCTCAACCGTGCAGTTTAACCCGTACAGGACGTCAATTGGAATACCCCAGTTTTGACAACACCTCGTCGCTTATGTCAATCCTTGGCGAGGCGAATATTATACCTGTATCCGACGCCCGGTCGAGCACGAGGGAATATCCACGCAGGTCACAAATGTCCTTCACCGCATTGTATATTTCCTCCTGGATAGGCGTCATGAGGCTGGTACGCTTCTTGAACAATTCTCCTTCCGGACCGAAGTACTTGCGCTTTAATTCTGCAGCCTGCTTCTCCTTCACGTTAATTTCCTGCTGGCGTGCCTGTTTCTGTTCCTGAGAGAGGAATACCACCTCGTTCTGATAATTCTTGTACATCGTGGCAGCCTCGGTATTAAGCGCATCAACCTCAGCCTGCCACTTCTTGGCTACCTGGTTTAGCTGCTCATCGGCACGTTCGTATGCCGGAATATTCTTCAGGATATACTCCATGTCGATAAGCGCAAACTTCTGGGCATTGGCCGTAACGGCTGCAAACGCAAGCACCATCGCTAAAATAATCTTTTTCATAAAACAGTTACTCCTTTCTTTATTAATAAGACTGATAAGCCTAATTGGTCAAAATGGCCTTGCCAATGGCATATTCTCTTAACTATTAATTCTTAACTATTAATTAAATTAGAACTCCTGTCCGAGAATGAAGTGGAACTGACTGCCACCCTTCTGGCCAAACACAGTGTCGAAACCGTAAGCCCAGTCGATACCCATCATACCAATCATCGGGAGGAAGATGCGGACACCGACACCGGCTGAACGTTTCAATTCGAACGGGTTGAACTTATTGACATCATGCCATGCATT
>OHQT01000741.1_pt1 | contig 15343 bp, 10 predicted proteins | sample 1578221 | NCBI WGS metagenome assembly OHQT01 (sample SAMEA3879547, study PRJEB24766) | human gut metagenome | biome: human-associated habitat; feature: feces | place: USA | collected 1985/1987
TGCTGCCTTATGCAAGAAATAAAAAATGGAATTGATAGAACCCACCTTAAAAGAATGCTATCGTGTAGAGATAGAGCACGGCGGCCGGGATGGCGAGAAGCGAGGAGTCGAAACGGTCGAGCATTCCGCCGTGCCCGGGCAAGAGGTGCCCGCTGTCCTTGATGCCGAGTTCGCGTTTGAAAAGGCTCTCGACGAGGTCGCCCCACGTGCCGAATACGCAGACCACCAGGCCCAGCCCCATCCATTGCAGGAGGGTGAAGCAGCCGAAGAAGTGCCACAGCACGGCCCCTACGGCCAGGCAGAGCAGGCCGCCGCCGACGCTCCCCACCCACGACTTGGCGGGCGAGATGCGCGGGAAGAGTTTCGCGGGGAAATATTTGTGGAGCAGGCTGCCGCAGCAGTAGGCCCCCGTGTCGTTGGTCCAGAGAAAGATGAATACGGACAGGGGAATGAACCACAGGTAGACTATCCGGTCGGACAGGGCGTCGTACTGGAAAGCCAGGACGCTGAGCAACGAGAACGGCAGGGCGATGTAGAGTTGCGAAGCAAAAGCGTAGCCCCAGTTTTTCAGGGGGTCGCGGCGCTGGAGGTAGAGCTCGCTGATAGGGAGATAGATGAGCGTCAACAGGTAGGGGATGAAGACGCTGCTGTCCGGCACCCCGTTCAGGTAGCCGGAGAAATAGTAGAAGAAGGCCAGAAAGAGGTAGACGCCGCCCACGGTGTTGATGAGGCGGTTGACGTCGGCCTGCGCGTAACGGTTGACGACGGTGGAGAATTCCCAGAGCGTCAGGCCCGTGACGACGGCGAAGAGCAAAGCAAACGTCACGGGCGAGCAGGCAATCCCGGCCACGATGGCGGCGACAAAGAGCACGCCCGTGACGGTTCGTAGAATCAGGTTCTTCATTCGTTCTTATTGGCATTATCCTTCTCCGAAGCGGAAGCAGGAGCCTCCGTGCTGCCACTTTCCGACGCGGGCGCCTCGCTGGCCCCTTCACTCGTGGCCGGAGCGGCCGGCGCGGCATCGGTAACAGTGTCGGCGGGGCGGTCGGTCCCAGCCGGGGCGGCGACGGGGGCGCCGACGACGGGAATAGGCGGAACGGCCGGCGAAACTACGGCGGGCTGTCCCGGGGACGTTGCCGTCGCCGCGGGCGCAGGAGAAGCGGCGCGCTCGGCGGCGGCCTTTTCCTCCTCTTCCTGGATTTCGTCGGCGCGGCTCTTCCACGGGCGCTTGCCGAAGATGCGCTCCACGTCCTCCGTGAAGATGACTTCGCGCTCCATCAGGATTTGGGCGAGCTGGGCGTGCTGCCCGGCGTGCTCGCTGAGTATCTGCTTGGCCCGCTGGTACTGCTCGTTGATTAGCTTCTTAACCTCGAGGTCAATCTTCTCGGCCGTCTTTTCGGAGTAAGGCTTGGTGAAGTTATATTCCTGGTTGTTGTAGTAACAGAGATTGGCCAGCTCGTCGCTCATACCCAGATAGGCGACCATGCCATAGGCGCGCTTCGTGACGCGCTCCAGGTCGTTGAGCGCCCCGGAGGAGATGTGGCCCGAGAATAACTCCTCGGCGGCACGTCCGCCCAGCGTGGCGCAGATTTCGTCAAGCATCTGCTCCTTCGTCGTAATGGACCGCTCCTCGGGCAGGTACCAGGCGGCGCCGAGCGACTGTCCGCGGGGCACGATGGTGACTTTCACCAACGGGTTGGCGTATTTCAGGAGCCACGAAACCGAGGCGTGGCCGGCCTCGTGGATAGCGATGGTCCGCTTTTCGCCTTGGGTCATGACCTTCGACTTCTTTTCCAGACCACCCACGATGCGGTCCACGGCGTCGAGGAAGTCCTGCTTGCTGACGCGGGGCCGGTCGTGGCGGGCGGCGATGAGGGCCGCCTCGTTGCAGACGTTGGCAATGTCAGCGCCGGAGAAGCCCGGCGTCTGGCGGGCCAGGAAGTCCACGTCGATGTCGTCGTCCAGCTTGAGCGGGGCCAAGTGGACGTTGAAAATGGCGATGCGCTCGGAAAGCTCGGGCAGGTCGACGTGAATCTGGCGGTCGAAGCGCCCGGCGCGCAACAGGGCGCTGTCGAGTATCTCTACGCGGTTGGTCGCCGCGAGTATGATGACGCCCGAGTTCGTGCCGAAGCCGTCCATCTCCGTGAGGAGCTGGTTGAGCGTGTTCTCTCGCTCGTCGTTGCCGCCAAAGGACGGGTTTTTGCCGCGGGCACGCCCTATCGCGTCTATCTCATCTATGAAAATGATGCACGGAGCTTTTTCCTTCGCCTGGCGGAAGAGGTCGCGCACCCTGCTGGCCCCGACGCCGACAAACATTTCCACGAAATCGGAGCCCGAGAGGGAGAAGAAGGGCACGTCGGCCTCGCCGGCCACAGCCTTGGCCAGGAGCGTCTTGCCCGTTCCCGGAGGACCGACCAACAGGACGCCCTTGGGTATCTTGCCGCCCAGGGCCGTGTACTTGCGGGGGTTTTTCAAGAAGTCTACGATTTCCTGCACCTCCTGCTTGGCGCCTTCCTGCCCGGCTACGTCCTTGAACGTGACGTGCGTGCCGTTTCCCTTCTCGAAGAGGCGGGCTTTGCTCTTGCCCACGCCGAAGATGCCGGAGGAGTTGCTGCCGCCGCCGTTACCCATGCGGCGCATGAAGTAGAACCAAAGGCCGACGAGCAGGAGTACGGGGAGCAGGCTGTAGAGCAGGTTGAGGAAAAGGCTGTTCGATTCCTCGTAGGTCACGGGTACGTTGTATTTTTCCACGCACTCGCTCACCTTGTCCACCGACGGGCACTTGGCCGAGACGGTCGGTTTCTTTCCGGCGCGCTCCGGTCCCTCTTGGAAGACGGACCGTATCTTTTCCGGCTTCACTACGAGGCGTGCCGTCCCCTCCGTCTTGTTGACGAACACCTCCGAGGCGTAGCCGTTTTCAATATAGTTGCAGAACTGCGTGTAGTTAACCTCCTTGTTCACTCCGCCGGTCGAGCTCTGACCTTGGAAGAGCATGAAAGCCAGTCCCACTATGATGGCAATGTACAGCCAATTCAGATTGAACCGCGGCATATTGCCCTTTTTATTGTTCTCGTTCATTTCTTGTAAGTAAAAAGCTGTTTTTGTGATGGGGGAGTGTCGCCCTCCGCCGGCAGCCGGCCGGAGAAGGACAGACGTCCGTCCGGAGGGCCGCCCGCCTTAGTCTAGGTCGGGGACCGTCTGCACTTCCGCGTCTTCCCACAGGTGCTCCAGGTCGTAGTGCTCGCGGGCTTCGGGCAGGAAGATGTGTACCATGACGTTGCCGTAGTCCATGGCCACCCAGTAGGCATTGTTGAGCCCGGCCACGGCGGCCGGCTTCTCGCCCGCCTTTTTGCGCGTTGCCTCGTACACCGCGTCGCTCACGGCCTCTACTTGCTGCGGAGAGCCGCCCGTACAGATGACAAAGTAGGAGCAGGGAGCGGTGTGTATGCCCGTTAAATCGGCCACGACAATCTGGCGGCCTTTCTTTTCCTGGATACCTTCGATGATGGAGTTTACTAATTCTGGCGTATTGCTCATTGATTTGATTTGTGAAGATAATGCGGTGCAAAGTTAAAATGATTTCTCTGATTTCTCCCACAGGCCTATATAAAAAACATGTCCTTTTTTGATTTTTAGGGATTAAGGAGCGGAGGAATCGGGCCTTTTAAGGCAAAAAACGCGCTTTTTTCAAAAAAAGTCGGGAAAAGATTTGGAGGATTCAAAATAAGGCCATACCTTTGCAGCCGTATTCGGGAGGGCATCCCAATACAGACACTGAGTTTGGGGTATGGTGTAATTGGCAACACTACAGATTCTGGTCCTGTCTTTCCTGGTTCGAGTCCGGGTACCCCAACGAAAAGAAGGCTGCAAGTCGTATCAACGAACTTGCAGCCTTCTTTTCGTTTGTCCCCCGCCTGCGGGAAGCGCGGCGCCCCTACGCCGGCCGGCTGCCAGCCGCGGGCGTAGGGGGAGCGTCCCCGGTCCGGCGTCCCACTCGCCCTGCTGCGCCACGGCCGCGGACCGGCCGGCCGCCGCGCCGGACTATTTCCGGAAGAACGGGCCCTATCCCCGTAAAAACTGGAATAGGGCCCGTAAGAACTATCCTTAGCCCCGTAGCTGGCCGCCCCGACCGCGACCGCAGCCCCCGCCGGCCCGCTCCGCGCGCACCGGTCCGCGCGCCGCCGGACGCACTTCCGGACAGGGCGCCGACCGGCCGCGACGCCGTCTTTTCGGGAAAAAAGCCGCCTGCGCTTGGATTTCACGCCGCAAATTTGGTCAGTCTCCAGAATCTCGCTACATTTGCGGAAAGACTAATACTTTACAAAATCAACAAAATATTTATGGAATGGTTTGAATCCCTTTTCACCAACACAGACTCAGTGGCGCACATCGTGCTGCTATACGCCATTGTCATCTCCGTTGGTGTGCTGCTCGGCAAGATTAAGTTCGGCAGCATCTCGTTAGGGGTTACGTTTGTGCTCTTTACCGGCATCCTGGTGGGGCACCTCTACCATGCCAGCGGCATAGGCTCCGCGATGGGAGGGTTTGCGTGTCCCGAACCAGTGCTTAACTTCATCCAGGACTTCGGTCTGATCCTGTTTGTCTACTGTATCGGTCTGCAGGTGGGGCCAGGCTTCTTCCAGTCCTTCAAGAAGGACGGAATCCAGATGAACCTTGTCGCTGTCGGCATCGTGCTGCTCAACGTCGCCGTGCTCTTGGGGCTTTACTACATCGTCTTTGACACGTCGGACCCCACCAGTTTGCCGATGGCCGTCGGCGTACTCTGCGGCGCCATCACCAACACCCCGGGGCTCGGCGCTGCCCAGGAAGCGCTCTCATCCATGAACATCGACATGGGGGGCCTGAACATCGCGTCGGGCTATGCCTGCGCCTATCCGCTGGGCGTACTCGGCATCATCGGCGCTACCATCGCCATCCGCTACATCTGCCGCATCAAGCTGGAGAAAGAGGAGGAGGCGCTACGGGCCATGCAGGAGGACAACCCGCACGCCAAGCCGCACTACATGTCGCTACGCGTGGACAACACGGCCCTGGCCGGCAAGACCATCGAACAGTTGAGCAACTTCCTGGGCCGCACCTTCATCTGCACGCACTACAAGCAGGGCGACAACATCTTCTCCCCGAACAAGAAGACCGTACTCCAGGTGGGCGACGAAATGAACGTGGTCTGCGCGGAAGACGACGCCGAGGCCGTGGCCACGTTCGTCGGCAGCGTCATCACGGTCGACTGGCAGGCGGAGAAAGCGCCCATCATCTCGAAGCGTATCCTCGTGACGCGCTCCGAAGTGAACGGCAAAACTTTCGGTGAGATGCACTTCAGCTCCATGTTCGGCGTGAACGTGACGCGTATCACCCGTTCGGGCATGGACCTTTTCGCTGACCGCGCCCTGCGCATCCAGATTGGCGACCGCCTCATGGTGGTCGGACCGGAAGACGCCGTCAACCGCGTGGCCCGCGTCCTGGGTAACTCCATCAAGCGCCTGGACCACCCCAACGTAGGCTCCATCTTCCTGGGCATACTCGTCGGTATCATCTTCGGTAGCATCCCGTTCCAGTTCCCCGGCATGACGACGCCGCTCAAACTCGGTCTGGCCGGCGGCCCGCTGATTGTGGCCATCCTGGCCGGTTGCTACGGCTACAAGTTCCATCTCGTCACCTACACCACTACTTCGGCCAACCTCCTGCTCCGTGAAGTGGGCCTCATCCTCTTCCTGGCGAGCGTGGGCATTAAGGCCGGCGCCAACTTCTGGTCGACCGTGGTCCACGGCGACGGACTCACTTACGTCTGGGTCGGTTTCCTTGTCACCGTCATCCCGCTCCTCATCATGGGCGTCGTGGCCCGTGTCAAGTTCAAGTTGAACTATTTCACGCTGATGGGTATCCTTGCCGGCTCGACTACCGACCCTCCCGCCCTGGGCTATGCCAACCAGGCCTCGAACAACGACGCGCCCTCCGTGGGCTATTCCACGGTCTACCCGCTCTCCATGTTCCTGCGCATCCTGACGGCCCAGGCGCTCATCCTCTTCCTTTGTACGCCTGGCGCTTAGCGTCGCGGCCGCGGGGCCAAGTCCCGCAGCCGGCAGGCCCGTTTACGACGAGAGCCGCAGTCTCGCCCCCATTCCGGGGAGACTGCGGCTCTCGCTTTGCCTTATCGGCCGAGCGCGCGGAAGCAGCTACGGCGTCAGAGCTCGCTGAGGTCGACGAAGCGGCCGCGTTTGCGGCGCTCCTCGATGAGTTGGTCCAGCTTGCGCCGACGGTCGGCGGCCACGTAGCGACGGGCGAAGATGTTCGGAATGGCTACGCCAGCCGAGATGCAAAGGATGGTGAGCGCAGAAAGAATACCGAACTGGACAGCGGCCGTCACCTCGCCCACAACGCCGTTCATCTCGATGACAGCAATCAAGGCGCGGTACATCAGCACCCCGGGAATCATCGGAATCACACTGGGGATGGTGAGCACGTGATTGGGCACGTGGAACCAGTGTACGGCCTTGACGGCAATGACACTGACCAGCGTGGAACCAACCAACGACCCGAGGGCCAGGCCCATATCGAGGCCAATGTTGTCGTTACTCGGACCGAGGTTCACGAAGTTGCGCGTGCAGACGGCCAGTATGCCGCCAATCGCAATCACCCAGAGCACGCGGCGCGGCACGTTGAATATCATCGAGAAGCCTACGGCCGAGATGGCGGCCGCTATGGCATACTCCCAGTAGGAGTGGTGCGGCGTCATCGAGATGGCTTGGAATTGCGACAGGTCGAAGTTCGATACCTTCAGGAAGAAAGCAATGCCGAACGACATGGCGACTATGATGAGCAGCGTGTTGAGGGCGCGCGTCAGACCTACGGGGATGTAATTGTCCAACATGTCGTCGACGAAGTTGATTAGGGGCACGCCCGGCACGATGAAGAGGGCGCAGGCCAGCAACGGGTGGAGCGGCGTGTCGGTCCAGCCCGAGGGCAAGAAGGTCGTGGCCCAGGCCAACAGCGTGGAGCAGAAGGCCGCCAGGGCTATGCTCATGTAAACGTTCATCCCCATCTCTATGCACTTGGCCCGGAGGCGGAAACCCGCCATGGCGGCCAGCGACGCGTAGAGGAAGGCCACCCAATCGCAGCCGAACTGCACGCAGAAGCCGCCGCAGGCGAAGCCCGCGCCCACCATGACTGCCCAAGGCGAATAGTTACGCTTGCGCGTGCGGATGTTTTCCAGTTCCTCCTCGTAGCGTTCCAGCGAATAGTCCTCGCGGATGGCGCGCCACGACAACTTGCTCACCATCGAGAGGGTCGTCATGTTGATGCCGTGTCGCTCGCAGCGTTGAAACTTCGAGAAGGAGTGCTCGCCGTCGCTCAGGTTCACCATGAGCATGTCGTAGGTCACGTAAATGTGCAAGTGTTCCTCCGGCAGGCCCAAGAAAGCCGCTGTCCGCTTCATGTTGCGCATGATGCGGTTGGTATCGGCCGCGCTCTCCACCAATAGCTTGCCCGTGCGCAACAGCAGGTCCAGCTTGTGGCGCAATAATTGCTCTGAATTCATACGTTTAGTTAATAAGATGAGCGTTATAGAATGTAGAAATCTGCTGCAAAAGTACAAAAATTTCCCTTAGCGATAAAATCCGCCGCCCCGGCAGGGGAGCCAGCCGCCCGGTCGCGGCCCGGACGGCACGTTGCGCCCGCCCCGTTTTCCGAAATAAATTTCTACCTTTGCACGTCATGGAACAAAGTCTGAAAGAGAAAACCGCGCGGGGCATACTCTGGGGCGCCATCAACAATGGCGGCCAGCAATTGCTCAATCTGATTTTCGGCATTTGCCTGGGCCGGCTGCTCGCGCCCTCCGACTACGGCATGGTCGGGATGCTCACCATCTTTGCGCTCATAGCCTCCTCGTTGCAGGAGAGTGGCTTCATCTCCGCCCTCAACAGGAAGAAGGACGCCTCGGCCGCCGACTTCAACGCCGTCTTCTGGTTCAACGTCCTCTGCAGTACGTCCATCTACCTCCTTCTCTTTTTCGGCGCGCCGCTCATCGCCGCCTGGTTCAAGGAGCCCGTACTCGTGCCGCTCGGGCGCCTGTCGTTCCTCAGCTTTGTCTTCTCCAGCCTCGGCACGGCCCCGCGCGCCTACCTCTTCCGCAACATGCAGGTGAAGCAGACCGCCTGGATCTCGCTCACGGCCCTGGCTGCCTCGGGCGTCACCGGCATCGTGCTCGCCCTCCAAGGCTTCGCCTATTGGGGCCTCGCCGTCCAGAATCTCATCTACTGCTTCCTAATGACAGCGCTCACGTGGTGCTATTCCGGCTGGCGGCCCTCGTGGCGCGTGGACCTACGCCCGTTGCGCGGGATGTTTGCTTTCAGCTCCAAGCTCCTCATCACGAACATCTTCACCCATATCAACAACAACCTCTTCTCGGTCTTCTTCGGCCGCCTCTACGGCAAGCAGATGGTGGGCTACTACAACCAGGCGAACAAATGGACCTACTTGGGCTGCAACCTATTGAACGGAACGCTCTGGAGCGTCACGCAGCCCGTCTTTGCCCGCCTGACGGACGACCGTGAACGCGAGCTCCGCGCCTTCCGCAAGATGCTCCGCTTCACTGCCTTCGTCTCCTGCCCCGCCCTGTTCGGGCTGGCCCTCATCGCACCAGAGTTCATCACCATCCTTATTACGGACAAGTGGATGCCCAGCGCGCGACTCATGCAGATACTCTGCGCCGGCGGGGCCTTTGTCCCCATCGCCTCCTTCTACTCGAACTTTCTCATCAGCCAGGGTCGGAGCAACGTCTTCATGTGGAACACGGTCACGCTCTGCCTGCTCCAGACGGCCGCCCTCGTGGTGCTCTATCCCTTCGGCGTGCGCACGATGGTGCTGGTCTACGTTGCGCTCAATGTGCTCTGGCTTCCCGTCTGGCACTACTTCGTGCAGCGGCTGCTCCACCTGCCGCTGCGCACGGCCGTCCTCGACGTGGCGCCGTTTGTCCTCTTGTCCGCCCTCTGCATCGGCCTGGGCTACGCGGCCGCCCTACCCTTCGACAACGTCTACCTGCGCCTCGCGGCCAAGGTCGTCGTGACGGCCGTCGCCTACGTAGCTGTGATGAAAGGCCTCCGCGTCGTCGTCTTCCAGGAATGCGTGGAGTTTCTGGGCCAACGCTTCCGGCGCTCCCGGCCGTAAGACAAAAGTCCCCGCTGCAACGCTTCGTGCAGCGGGGACTTTTGTTTTCCGACAGCGGACTGCGGCCGCTTATTCGTCGCTCTGTGAACCGAGGAAAATCATTACGTAGTAGACGAGCGTGGCCAGGGAGCCCAACGCGGCCACTACGTAGGTGTAGGCCGCGGAGCGGAGCGCCGAGACGGCCATGCCGTGGTTGGTCCCGTCCGTTATGCCCGCGTTCGACAGCCACGCCGTCGCGCGGCGGCTGGCGTCGATTTCCACCGGCAACGTTACGAAGCTGAACAGCGTCGTCAGGGCAAAGAGGCCGATGCCGATGAGCAGCAGTTCGGGGAATACGTTCAGCAGCAACACGCCGGCCAGCAGCACCCACGAAACCCAGTTGGAGGCGAAGCTCACCACGGGGACCAGCGCCGAGCGCAGGGTCAGCGGACCGTAGGCTACGGCGTGCTGCACGGCGTGGCCACATTCGTGCGCGGCCACCGCGGCGGCGGCCACCGAGCACGAGCCGTAAACGCCCTCGCTCAGGTTCACCGTCTGGTTCAACGGGTTGTAGTGGTCCGTCAACTGTCCCGGCGTACACGTCACCTTGACGTTGTAGATGCCGTTGTCGCGCAGCATCTTCTCGGCCACTTCGCGGCCCGTCATGCCGTTGCGGAGCGGCACTCTCGAAAACTTCTTGAACTTACGGGTCAGGTTGTACTGGACGCCGTAGCTAATCAATGCAATCGCAATAAATATTATCCAAGCCATAAATCTAAAACATTCGTTTATAAAGCCGGGGAAAGTATTCCCCTAAATATAGCAAGCAATAAGCGTGCCAAAGTCCGCGGCCGGCCGGATACGGGCGCGCCTACGGCCGTTTCTTCCGGTGTCAGAGCCCCTACGAGCCGCAGCCGCGCGCCGCGTCGCCCGATGTGCCGGGCCGGAGTTCAGCGCTCGCCGCCGCCCAGGGCGTCGTCAACGGCCTGGCCCACGCGTTCGTGCGTCTCTTGCATCACGCGGTCCACGTGTCCGCGCACTTTCTCTTTCTCCTGGTCGATGCGCTGGTTCACGGCCTCTTCTATCGTGCGCGGTTGCGCGTCGTTCTGGCCTTCGCCGCCGTTGTCGGCCCGGTCGGTCCGGGTGCGGTCGGCCTGTCCGCCGGCGTCGTCGGCGTCGCGGCCGTTCTCGTCCCCTTCGTCTTCGCGCTCGTCGCGCTCGTCTTCGTTCTCGTCGGCCTCTTCCTCGTCCGCCTCGTTCTCATTGCCCAGGATTTCTGACTGGAGCACGTTGCTCGCATGACGCTCCGCGGCGTCGCACGACGTAAGCAACAAGGCCAAACCGGCCAGTCCGGCCCACACGTAGTTTAACTTCATGTTCTTCTTCGGTATCGGCCGCCGCCCGTCCCGGCGGTGCGGCGCTGGTGGATAGCATGGAGAAAAGGCCGGCACCGTCGTCCGGGAAACACGAATGCCGCCTGCCGGCGGGGCGCCTTGCCCCGCGCCGTCGCCCGCCGCGGGCCGGACGCCCGGGCCAGGATTTCGACGCGACAAAGATAATCCATTCCGGGCAAACACAAGGGGCGGCAGGGGGCCGACTGTGGCTTTTCCGTATAGAATTAAGCGTATTTACTCTTTTTTAAGGAGTTAGCAGTTTTCCTGCCGGCTTGTCAGAAGCGGGCCTGGCCCACCGGCTGCCCGGCCTTTGGCGCAAACTACGGGGCTAAGGCCAGAAAAAACGGGGATAGGGCCCGTAAAAACTGGCCTTAGCCCCGTGATTCCGGAAACTGGCCGACGGCCGGGCCGGTCGCTTGGCGTCGCTGCCGGGTCCGGCCGCGCGGACCGAAGGCGGGTCGGCGTTCAGAGCCGGCGCAGAAGCATGACGTCCACGTCCGGCGCCCAGGCCTGCGCGTTACTTAGCCGCACCACGTTGCGCCCGCGCCGGAGCGCCACCTTCAGCCGCGCGGCCACGATGCCTCCGTCCGCCGCCGGGGCGAAGCGCAGCGTGCCGCTTTCCTGTCCGTTCACGGCCACGGTCACGGTGCGCGCCTCCGGCGTCAGGGCATGCAGCGTCAGCTCGTAGTCGCCGCCCTGCTCCGACCATACGTCGCGCCACTCCAGATAGTTGTCCGCGCGGTTGCCCAGCCAGGTCACCTTGGCGCCCGCCGAGCAGGCGTCGTCGTCGGCATAGGTCGCCGTGCCCAGGGCCTGCTGGTTGGCGATGCACTGATACGCCTCGAGCCAGGCGCACTCGGCCTCGTAGACCGTGCGCTCCACGCGCTGCTCGCCCGTCAGGAGGTAGAGGTGCGTGTCGTGGGCCTCCACGGTCGTCTCTATCCATCCGTCGACCATGGGCCCGACGTCGCGGCGCGCAAAAAGGTCGCGCGCCACGACAATCCCGGCCAGGTCGACGTCGGCCGCCTTCAGGCGGAAGCGGACCGCCGAGTCAGTCGGATTGTACAAGGCCACGGCGCGCGTCAGCCCGTTGCGCTGCCGCACGTCCTTCACGTAGAGCTCCACGCCCCGGTCACGCTTCACCATCCGCGCCTGCAAGCCCAGCGTGTCCTGGTTGACGGCCACGACTTCCGGGTTGGTGAGCAGCTGGAAAGAGGACTTGGGGATAGCGGTCAAGTCGCAGCCGATGAGCAACGGCGAACTCATGATGCACCACATAGCCATGTGGGTGCGTTCCTCTTGGGGCGAAAGTCCGCGGCCCAGCTCGAGCATGTCCATGTCGTTATAGTGTCCCGGCGAAGCGTAGGCCGAGAGGTAGCGGTTGCGGCCTATGATTTGCTTGATAGAGGCCCAGCCCGGCCAGATGTCTGTCGAGATGCGCCAGGACGAGGCGACGCCGCGCACCCACGTTCCCGGGAACGCCCAGCGGCAGACGTTGAGCCGCACGTCCTGGCGCCCGGTGTTGCGGATGGCTTGGCGGATGGCCGTGTAGCGTTCCCGTTCGTCCAGGTCGAGGGCTTCGGCGTTCTGGCCCGGGTCGCCGCCGCAGAAGTCCACTTTGATGAAGTCGAAGCCTATTTCCTTAAAATAGAAATCGGCGTCCTGCTGGTCGTGCCCGTAGAACCCCACGCCGCGGGCGATGGAGTCGCCGTCGTAGAAGGAGCCGCACGTGTTCCGGCCCGCGTCGGAATAGATGCCGGCCTTGAAGCCGAGGCGGTGGATATGGTCTACGACGGGACGGAGCCCGTTGGGGAAGCGGCGGGGATGGACAAGCAGGCGACCGTCCGCAGCGCGGCCGCCAAAGAAACCGTCGTCGATGTTGATGTAACGGTAGCCGGCTTCCTTCAGTCCGTTCGAGGCCATCGCGTCCGCCTGCTGGCAGATAAGGGAATCGCTGATGTTGACACGGTAAGTATTCCACGAGCTCCAGCCCATAATGGGCGGTTCGGTCACCTGGGCCGCAGCGGGCAGCCCCATAGCGAATGTCAGTAAGAGGAGTAGAGAGGTGCGTTTCATATTAAGGTGAGGAATGAAGGGGACACGGCGGTCGGCCGGCAGAAAGCATACCGGCCCCGCAACAATAGGGTTACGGGGCCGGGACGACCGGACAGGCCAGTCGGAATCAATCAAAACATTTTGTCGGGATATACGCCTTCGTCGTGCAGCTTCTGGAATTTGGCCACCACGCCGGGACGGTCCTCGGGATAAGTAACGCCGAACCACTTGGACGTCGTGTCGAGCACTTCGCAAGTAGCCGTGCCGTCCTTAATCAACTTGTCGACCATCAGCGGAATGAAGAACTCGCTCTTCAGGTTTTCCATATTCTTCGGATCGCTTAGGAAAGTCTTGAAGAATTCCTGGCTGTAAGCGAAGTAATCAGGAGTGAAGCCCCAGAAGTTCATACTTACCGGAGTAGTTTCGGGAGTAGCCGTCCATTCGCCATTATCATCAATGTATTTCACTTCTCCGTCCATACGTTGAATCTTAGTGCGTTCTACAACAGAAGTCAGCAGATTGTTGGCATCCGTACCGCAAAGACCGCGAGATACAGTACCGCTATCGCTCAGTGTATTACCAATGCGGAAACCTACCATTGAATATACATTCTTTGAATCTTCGGGCAGTGCAGAAAGGAATTTACCCATTACCTGGAAAGAATCGCGACCATAGAAGTCGTCGCAGTTGATAACGGCAAACGGTTCCTGAATTACATCAGCACCCATCATTACGGCGTGGTTGGTTCCCCAGGGCTTCGTACGACCTTCGGGGCAAGTGAAGCCTTCGGGCAGATCGTCGATAGACTGGAACACCAATTCGCACGGGATATGACCTTCGTATTTGGAAATAATTTTATCACGGAAGTCTTTCTCAAAATCCTTACGGATTACGAAAACGAGCTTACCAAATCCGGCGTTAATGGCGTCATAAATTGAATAGTCCATAATAGTTTCGCCATTCGGACCCAGTCCGTCCAATTGCTTCAAGCCACCGTAACGGCTGCCCATTCCGGCTGCCAATAAGAATAAAGTTGGTTTCATACTTAGTTATTATTTAAAAAGGTTAGTGTATCCTTGTTTTGATTACGGGGCAAAATTACAAAAAATAAAGTCAAGAAAGGTAGACAATTGGTTCATATTTTAGCTCTATCGTACAAAACCCGCCATTAGAACGGATAACCGATAGCAAAATGCCATGCCATGCCATCTTTAAACTTCGGAATATTATAATATCCCTTCTTACCTGTATCATACGGATCATGCAGTGCCACTCCCCAGTCAAAACGGAATACAAGGAAGTCCAGGTCATAGCGTAAGCCGAATCCCGTACCCAAAGCAATCTGTTTCGGGAAATTCTTCAACGTCAGCTGTCCATCAGGACGGTCTTTATCCTTACGCATCAACCAGACATTACCTGCATCGAGGAAGACAGCTCCGTGCAGGTCGCCGAGAATACGGAAGCGGTATTCCACGTTTGCTTCCATACGGATATCGCCCACGTGGTTGATATAGGAATACTTTTTCTCTTTATCGGGTGGATAGCCACCGGGCCCGATACTGCGGGCAGAATAGGCACGGATACTGTTGGCGCCACCAATATAGAACTGTTCGGTATAAGGCGCAGTCGTTGCATTTCCGTAGGACCAGATTACTCCTCCTGCAATACGAGAAGCAATCATCTGGTTCTTGTCTATCCTGTAGTGATAGCGGAATTCCGAATTCAGCTTCAAGAATTGTGCGAAAGGTACTCCCAGCAATTTCTTGTCTTCCTTGCTGAAAGACTGTCCGAATGCCTTATAAATCAAAGAGGTCAGATTACCGGCAGATCCGAATGTAGTCTGCCACCAGATAGGATTACGTACATTGCGAAGAGAAGCGTTATCATAGGTATAGGTATATTCCATCTTGGGAATAAACTGATTACGGAGACTGATGTAAAGAGCCGGGTTCTGAGCCTGTATTTCCTCAAAAGCCGCAGTCGGATTGCGCAACACATTAAATGTCAGTTGGAAGGGCGTGATACTATGTTTCCGGGTAGGCACAGGCTGAAAGTCATACGTGACGTTTCCACCGAAAGCAAGCAGTTTGTAGTACTTGGCACGGTTCATCTGGTCTATGTAGACACGGAAGGTGGTGGAAGCCGGGAAGTCATATTCCTTGGTACCCATCCGGGGGAAGACGATACGTGGGAAGGTAAGTGCAGAAGATAGGCCCAACTCGTAGCTATTCATCAGCGAGCTGCTGTTCTTACCCGTCTGCCATTCATAAGAACCGTTCACTTTCACATTCCAGGTTTCACCACCACCGAAGACGTTGTTCTTCGTTACGGTGAAGGCGGCACCGGGACCGGTCTGGTTATTGCTCTTCATGGTGACATTAAAGTCCAATTCGGCATCATACGGTTTATCCAACATGGCACGGATATTCACATCCAGCGTATCGGAAACGAGTGCCGTATCGCGGGGTGTGTACTGCATCTCCAGATAACGGAAGATACCCACACTTGCCAGACGCTCCTGGATACGGGTTTGCCGGTATTGGCTATATAGCTTTTCCGGACGACGGCGCATACCTCCCTTGTCCAGTTCCTGGCGTTTCCGTTGGTAACCTTGGTAGTTCAGCCAACGGTGGAGCATATTGGGACGTATCTTCAGTTTATCGTAATAGTGTATCCAGAAAGTCTTGTAGTAAAGACTGTCATTGGGCATTTGTCCTTGCGGACCGTGGAGG
>OHQT01000744.1_pt1 | contig 15317 bp, 12 predicted proteins | sample 1578221 | NCBI WGS metagenome assembly OHQT01 (sample SAMEA3879547, study PRJEB24766) | human gut metagenome | biome: human-associated habitat; feature: feces | place: USA | collected 1985/1987
CACGCGGCGTTTTTCTATGTGGGAAAGCAGATCCAGAGAAGAAATCCGGAGGTGCTCGTTCCGGTGCCGCTTCATCCGGCGAGACAGCGGAAGCGCGGCTACAATCAGGCGGAGGTATTTGCAGAAAAGCTGGCAGAAGAAATGGAACTTCCCGTGAATGCCCGCCTGATCCGCCGTGTGAAAAAAACAAAACGCCAGAAAGAGCTTGGTCCCGCCGAGCGGCGGAAAAACCTGGAGGGAGCTTTTGCATTGGCAAAGCCGGGACAGATGAAATACTGCCGGATTCTTCTGGTAGATGACATTTACACAACGGGAAGCACGGTTGATGCCATTGCGTCACTGTTGAAAGTGAATGGAGCAGAACAGGTGGATTTTGTTTGTGCGGCAATTGTAAAATAGTGTGTGAATATTTTGAGAATAGCTTTCCAATATCGGAAACATATGGTAAAATAAACATAATTTAGAACGGGAAGAGGAGACCAAGAGGCATGTTGGACGAAAAAAGGATTCGTCAGATGACAAAACTGGCTTTTTTCGAAAAAAAAGAAGAAAAAAATGCCTTACGAATCGGCCGCTATTTTCGGAGTGATTACATCGGAAAAGAGCTTCTGAAAAATTTTTTTCTGGCTTCCATCGGATACATTCTGGTACTTGCGGTTGCAGTCTTATATCATATTGAATGGTTGGTGGACGAGATAGACACAATCGACCTGCAGTTTGCAGCAGGGTGTCTGATCGCGTCCTATCTGTGTTTTCTGGCAGTCTATTCCATTGCCGTGTATGTGATCAGCACGATCCGTTACCAGGGAGCACAGAAAAAGCTGAAATGGTATGGAAAAGAGCTGGATGACCTGCAGAACATGTATGAGGAACAGGAAAAAAGCGGGAAGAAATCCGGGCGCAGGAGGAAGGAAACATGACAGTATTGATCGAACTGAAAGAAAAATTAAAAGAGTTTTACGGCTCCTGCAGCGGAATCGTACTTCCGATTGTGAAATTTCTGCTCGCTCTTGCTGTATTTCGTGGTATTAATTCCAATCTCGGCTATCTGAAGATGCTGAACAGCATGTATGTGGTATTGATTCTGTCGCTGATCTGCGCCATCCTGCCATTGAATGGAATGGTTTTCCTTGCAATGCTGGTGATCATCGGCCACTGCTTTGCACTTCACATGGTAATCGCGGGTCTTGCGGCGCTGGTTCTGCTGGTGCTCTGGTTTCTATATCTTCGCTTTGTGCCGAAGGATGCTCCGGCACTCCTTTTGACACCGCTCGCATTCTGGCTTCACGTGCCATCTGCCGTTCCGGTTGCCTATGGTCTTGCCGGCACGCCGCTCTCTGCATTTTCAGCAGCCTGCGGTGTCGTTGTCTACTATATGTGCGACATGATTCACGGAAAAATGGAGCCGCTGCTTCATGCGGCGGAAGCACCGGAGATCACGGCAGTCGTACAGGAATTTTTCAACGGCCTCTTCCGCAATGAGGAAATGCTGCTGGTTCTGATCGCCTGCGCACTGACCGTACTTCTTGTCAATGCAATCCGCCACAGCAGTGCGGATTATGCATGGCAGATTTCCATTGTGGCAGGTTCGGTTGCCTATGCGGTTATTATGATTGCCGGAAGCCTGGCACTGGATGTACAGATTGCACTCCCGATGGTTCTGATCGGGGCGGCGGCCGGCTGTCTGGTTGGATTTGTTCTGGAGTTTTTCCTGTTCGGTGCAGACTACACCCGGACAGAATACCTGGAATATGATGACGACGATTATTATTACTACGTAAAAGCCGTTCCAAAATTCAATGTGACAAAGGCACAGCGCCGTGTGACTTATATTCGGAATGAAAAGAAAAAAGAACCGGATCTGACAGACGAGGAACTCGATGCTCTGGCAAATCTTGGACATACAGAAGAATCCGGGAACAGCAGGGATCTTGATGAGATCGAGGAAAAAGAAGAAATAGAAGAAATAAACGAAACAGAAGAAATTCAGGAAGAAGAAATTCCGCCGCTGGACGAGGGCGATTATCAGGATGTGGATTATAAGAGCATGCTGGAGGACACCTTAAAGGATCTTTAAAAGAATTTTGAAAATCAGAAGAAAACCGGCCGGGGGAAAAAGAAAGGAAGTGACAGTGTGCGTGGCGTGTGGAACTGGATTGTCACAAGAACGGCAGACTACGGGCTGCCAAAACAAATTGAACTGATTGATATTGTGCAGATTCTGCTCATTGCATTTTTCGTCTATCACCTGATCCGCTGGCTGCAGAATACAAAGGCCTATACGCTGATGAAAGGTATTTTTCTGATTGGTGTCTTTGTCATCATTGCAAACGTGCTGAAAATGCAGACGATTCTGTGGCTGTTCGGAAACATCGGCGGGGCGGCGATCACAGCGGTTGTAATTATCTTTCAGCCGGAGCTTCGAAGAGTGGTCGAGCAGATTGGAGAAAAGAATCCGCTGTCTGCCATTTCTTTTGCGAGCGGCCAGGAGGAAAATGAACGGTTCAGTGACAAAACCATCAATGAACTGGTAAGGGCCAGTTTTGAAATGGGAGAAGTAAAGACCGGAGCGCTGATCGTCATCGAAAAGACCATCACCCTGGAGGAATATGAAAAGACCGGAATCCCGATTGACGGCGTTCTGACCAGCCAGCTGCTGATCAATATTTTCGAACACAATACGCCGCTGCACGACGGAGCCGTGATTGTACGGAACAACCGTGTCACGGCAGCAACATGTTACCTGCCGCTGTCCGACAACATGGATCTGAACAAGAATCTTGGAACACGCCACCGTGCAGGTGTCGGCATCAGTGAGGTGACGGATTCCTTTACGATTATTGTCTCCGAGGAAACCGGAAATGTGTCGTATGCTTCCGGCGGAGAACTCCACACGGCAGTAACACCGAGCGACCTTCGGGACCAGCTTCACAAAATCCAGAAGCTCGCGAAAAAACCGGAAGAGAAGAAAGGATGGCATATCCGCGGAATGCGTCAGAAAGTGGAGGGAGAGAAGAAATGAAAAAGAAAATTCTGAAAAAGCTTCTGAACAATCTCCCTTTGAAAATTCTTTCTATCCTGATTGCCATTGTAATCTGGTACGTTGTGGTCAGTGTGAATGACCCGATTGTGAAAGAGCGCTTTGATGTCCCCGTGCAGGTGACCAATGAAGCCTACATCGCAGCCGGAAAGAAAACATACCAGATTGAGGAGGAATACCAGACGGTCACAGTTACTGTCACGGATAACAACTCGGTTGTCAGCCGGCTGAAAGCATCGGATATCACCGTCACGGCCGATCTGACCCAGATTGTGACGATGGATACAAACCCGGTTTATGTGCCGATTAAGGCAACGTGCTCCATGGTAAAACAGGAAAAACTGAGCACAGTGACAGCAACGATCCCTGTGGAAATCGAGGATGTGGACAGCGAAAAATTCCCGATCACAATTGACGCAGGAAATACGAAACCGGCAAAAGATTACGAAGTGGGAACGATGACTTCCGATCCGGAGAGCATCACCATTTCCGGCCCGACGTCCCTGATCAATAAGATCAGCAGTGTGGTGGCAAAAGTAGATGTAACCAATATGCGGAACTCCGGAACCGTCACGGCGGATCTGATGATTATTGATAAAAACCAGGATGAGATGTCGGAATCCCAGATGGAATTTTTGAATTTCGACAGCGGCTCCCCGCAGGTGGATGTGGATATTGAACTGTGGCGCCGTGTATCCGGTATTAAGCTGAGTGCACTGTACAGCGGAACTCCGGCAGACGGCTATCAGATTAAAAATATCTATACCACATCCGAGGAGGCACTTGCAAAGCTGGCGGATGAAGGCAATACGATTGAAATTCCGGAAGACTATACCTCCGTTGCAGGACAACGCTCCGATGTGGAGACGACGGTTGACTTAAGCGATGTTCTCGCCGATGTGATAGATCTGAAAGTATCCTCCAGTTCGTCTGCATCCGTTACCGTTCACGTAACGGTTATGCCGAATGAGAGCAGGGAATTTGAACTTGATGTCGATCAGATCGAGACGAGCAATCTTCAGTCCACTTATACCGTTCTGTATGATCAGACACAGCTTGCAATCCGCATTAAAGCATCGGACAAAAATCTGGCCAAATTAGATACTTCCCAGATCAACGCATCCATAGATCTGAATGGAATGGGTGTCGGGGATTACGAGGTACCGGTAAAAATCACACTGCCGGATGGCTATGAGCTCGTAGACAGTGTCAAGACAACGATTCATATCAAAGAAAAAGCAGTAGCAAATAAAACGACAGGAACAAATTAGGAGGGAAACCAATGGTAAGCGGAAAAGTGACCGTGAAAAATCCAACCGGCCTTCATCTTCGCCCGGCCGGAACCCTGTGCAAACAGGCAATGCAGTTTAAATCATCTATTACATTCCACTACGGAGATGGAAATACAGCAAATGCAAAGAGCGTCTTAAGCGTCCTTGGCGCATGCGTCAAATGCGGAGACGAAATTGAGCTGTTCTGCGAGGGAGAGGACGAGGAGGAAGCTCTGCAGTTCCTTGTCAATTCCATCCGGACGGGACTTGGGGAAGAACTGTAAGGAGAAAGAACAATGAAGAAATATGATTATGTTCTGGTTGGCGCCGGTCTGTATTCCGGAGTGATTGCTTATCTTGCCAGTCAGGCAGGGAAAAGCTGTCTTGTACTGGAACGAAGAGATCATACAGGCGGAAATATTTACTGCGAAGAAATCGAGGGAATTCATGTACACAAGTATGGAGCGCATATTTTCCATACTTCGAATAAAGAGGTGTGGCAGTTTGTCAATTCGCTGGCAGAATTCAACCGTTATACAAACTCGCCGATTGCCAATTACAAAGGCGAAATTTATAATATGCCGTTCAATATGAATACCTTCAGTAAAATGTGGGGAATCCGCACACCGGAAGAGGCGAAAACAATCATCGAAGAGCAGAGAAAAGCTGTTCTGGGAGAGCCGAAAAATCTGGAAGAGCAGGCGATCAAACTGGTTGGAAAAGATATTTATGAAAAGCTGGTTAAGGGTTATACAGAAAAGCAGTGGGGAAGAGACTGCAGTGAGCTGCCGAGCTTTATCATCAAACGGCTTCCGGTGCGCTTTACGTATGACAACAACTATTTCAATGACCTTTATCAGGGAATTCCGATTGGCGGTTATAACGTTCTGACAGAGCGGCTTTTTGAAAAAGCGGATGTACAGACAGGTGTTGATTTTCTGGAAGATAAAGAAAAGTACCTGGCGATGGGTGAGACGGTGATTTACACCGGAGCGATTGATGCGTTTTACGATTATGCACTTGGCAAGCTGGAATACCGTACGGTGCGCTTTGAAACAGAAGTGCTGGATACCGACAATTATCAGGGCGTGGCTGTAGTAAACTACACCGATCGGGAGACACCGTATACGCGTGTGATCGAACATAAGCATTTCGAATTCGGAACCCAGAAAAAGACCGTCATTTCCAGAGAGTATTCCACCGACTGGAAAGAGGGGATGGAGCCGTACTACCCGGTGAATGATGCCAGAAACCAGGAACTTTATCAGAAATATGCCGCACTTGCGGAAAAAGAAGAGAAGGTTATCTTTGGCGGAAGACTTGGAGAATACAAGTATTACGATATGGACAAAGTCATTGAGGCTGCACTGAACCAGTGGGAGAAAATGCAGCGGTAGGAAAAAGAACTGCAAACGGAAATCAATCAAAACGGACTGCACACTTGACAGCAGTCCGTTTTTTGACTATATTATAAACGATATCCGGCTGGAAAATACCGGAAAATAAGAAAATGAAAGAGGTCGTTATGAGAAAAGAATATGATGACGAGGATGAAATCCCGGAAAGACGCCATTCCTCAGGAAAGAAAAAGAAGAAATTCGGCTGGGTTAATGTGCTCACCATCCTTCTCGTAGTTGTACTGGTTGTGCTCGTCGGTGTCTATGCTGTAATCAATCACTATTACAGCAAGAGTAACTACGTAAGCGACGATAAAATCACGATCAATAAATCCACAGAGGTTGAGACCGAAAGTACCGGGTTGACTGATGAGGAGACGGATGCCCTGCAGTCTGAGATTTTAAATGAGACACAGGACATTGAACTTCCAAACAACAATAACGTGTACAACATTCTGCTGATCGGTGTTGACCGTCGTGACAAAACGTGGTATGGAAACTCAGATTCCATGATTCTGTTATCCGTCAACAAAGATACAAAGCAGATTCACATGACATCCTTTATGCGTGACCTGTATGCAAATATTCCGGATGTCGGTGTAAAGAAGCTGAACGCAGCCTGCGCATACGGCGGCGGCCCGCTGGTTGTCCGTACCATTGAAGACAACTACAAGCTGCCGATTGATAACTACGCAAGCGTTGACTTTGATTCCATGATCGATATCATTGATGCCGTCGGCGGAATCGAGCTTTCCCCGAGTGATGATGAGGTACGTGTGGCAAACAACTATATCAACGAAATGTGCAAGCTTCGCAATGCAGATGCATCCGCACATCAGTATACGTCAAGCGGCGATCAGCACGTGGACGGTTATCAGGCGGTTGCATATGCACGAATTCGTTACGTCGGAAACTCGGATTATCAGAGAACCGAGCGCCAGAGAGAGGTATTAAGCAAAATGATGCAGGAGATGAAATCTTCCAGCGTAACAGAACTGAGCGCGCTGGCAGATACCATTCTTCCGAGTGTCACCCATAACATCGACCAGTCTACACTGATGACGCTGATCGGCGAGCTGCCGACGATCCTCTCCTATGAGATTGTACAGAGCCGTGTACCATACGATGATCTGTACTCCAGCAAGGGTGAGATGCTTGTTCCGGATTTCTCGGCAACCATTTCCAGACTTCAGACAGAAATCTACGGATCTACTACCGTAAACGAATAAAAAAGAAACAAATGAAAAACCTCCTGTATCCGGCAAGAAAACCGGAGCCGGGAGGTTTTTTCTGCCCGAAAAACCGGAAAAAACCATAAGAAATTTGTAAGGTATTTTACCGGCGGATAACTTGAAATAGATGGAAAAATGTAGTAAGCTATAAATTGTATAAGAGTAAAAAAATGGGAGGATGAATAAGAATGAAAAGAAAGTTTCTGGCCGCAGCCGTACTTGGCGTCATGGTAAGTGTTACACCAGCCGGTGCATATGCAGCTTCTACAGAAACCAGTCCATTACCGGTAAATTCGGAAAGTGATACTGTAGCTCAGGCCGAAGACGAAGAAACGACTCCGACTCCGGCGCCAACTGAGACCCCAGAGGTTACACCGAGTGAGACTCCGGCTCCAACCGAAGCACCGACCGCAACACCAACCGTAACACCAACTGAGACCCCTTCCGAGACACCGACGCCGAGCGCAACTCCGGCTCCGGAAGTAAGTAATCTGAAGGAAGGCTGGAACAGCGTTGAAAGAGATGGAAAGAAACAGTTTCAGTACGGAGTTCTGGATGAGAATAATAAGGTGGTAGCTGCTACCGGACCAATAGAAATCGACGGTGTCGGTTATGTGTTTGATGAAAACGGCTACATGCTGACCGGTGAAGTAGAACTTACGGATAAAGATGGAAAAACCGGAACCTACTACTTGGATACAGAAGGGGAAGATCCTGCAAAAGACGGACTTGGTTCGATGCAGCAGGGTATCTGTGAAGGAAAAGTATTTGCACCGGAACTGAAAAGAAATGAACTTGTTACACTCGAATTTAATGATGGAAGCGTAGACGATTACTATGCGGATGAAAACGGCTATGCCATCTGGAGCAAGACCCAGAAGGTAGGAGATAAAACATATCTGTTTGGCGATGACGGCACCCGCGTAAAAGAGGCAGGTTTCCAGACTGTTGTCGATGAAAAAGGGGTAACGCATACCTACTATCTGAATGCAGACAGCACCGTATCTCTTGGAAACCACACCGTATATCAGCAGGAAGACCGTACCGTAAGCTGGCTGACAGTAGGTTCTACCTGGTATCTGGTAGATGCAGAAACTGGAGAACTCCTTTCCGGCTGGCAAAAGGTAGATACAGCAACCTACTATATGAAACCAGGTTCCTTTGATGCGAACGGAGACATGAAAGACGGAAGCTTCGAGATGGAGACCGGCAATCAGAAAAATAAATCCGGCTGGGCTGAAATTGATGGAAAATGGTACAGCTTCCGAAGCTGGGGCGGCGTACGAACCGGCTGGTTCAATTACGATGGAAATAAATATTATCTCCACGAAGACGGCCATATGGAAGACAATGCACTGAATCTGAATGGAACCTTGTACTTCTTCCGAAGCTGGGGCGGTATGCGCGTCAATGATGTTGCTGAATATGAAGGCAATTATTACTATGTCGGAGCTGACGGAACCGTTTCGACCACAACTGGCTGGAAAAAAATTAAAACCGCAACTCAGACGATCTGGTACTGGACGACGGCAGACAGTGGAAAACTGCTGACGAATTCCTGGCTGGATTACAATGGAAACAGCTATTATCTGAAAGCCGATGGAAAAATGGCTTTTAATGAGTGGCTGGATAACACCTATTACTTCCGCAGCTGGGGTGCGGCCTACAAAAACGCATGGGCAAAAGTCAACAATGTATGGTATTATTTTGACGGAAATGGAAAGAAATATACCAGCGGCTGGCTGACCTACAAAGGAAATAAGTATTATCTGAAATCCGATGGAACCATGCTTGCCAATGAATGGCTCGATGGAAAATACTACTTCAAGAGCTGGGGTGGTATGTATAAAAACGAATGGGGCAAGTCCGGCGATACCTGGTACTGGTTTAATGCAGATGGAACCAAACGGACGCAAAAAGGCTGGTTCCTCTATGATAAAAATTATTATTATCTGGATAAAGATGGAAAAATGCTGACCGGCTGGGTTTACCATGACGGTAACTATTATTACATGAAGAGCTGGGGCGGCATGGCACATGACGAGTGGATTCTTCATGATAAGAACTGGTACTACTTCAAGAGCTGGGGCGGCATGTACCATGATCAGTGGCTGACACTGAACGGTTCTCAGTATTATTTCCGCAGCTGGGGCGGAAGATATCAGAACTGCACCGCTACGATCAATGGAAAACAGTACAAATTCGATGCTTCCGGACGCAGAATCACGGAAGGATGGGAGTACATCGGAAAATACCGCCGTTACCGCAAAGCAGACGGTTCTCTGATGGAGGATGTGACAAGCATCTTCAATCCGTCATCCAAATACATCACAGTAGACAGAACCCGCGGACGTGTCACCATTTACGGCTATAACAGTGCAACCGGTTCTTACGATACCCCGATCAAATCAATGATCTGCTCCGTAGGAAATCCAATCAGTTACACCGCAGCAGGAACATATAAAATCGGCTGGCAGTTGAAAAAGAAGCAAATGAGAGGTGAAGATTATGTGTGCTGGGCACCATATGTATCACAGATTTATGGCGCTGTTTACTTCCATGGCGTAGCAAGCAGCACACCGGATCTGAATATGATCTCTGCCGTAGACTTCAATTCCCTGGGATCACCGATGTCACATGGTTGTGTCAGACTGACTGCAATCGATGCAAAATGGATTTATGATAACGTCAGCAGCGGAACAACGGTCCGCATTGGCGACAATCTGGATTATCCGCTGACAAACCCGACCCGTTATACCTGGACAGGCGGTGCTTTCGGAAGCGATCCGACATATCGATAAAAAATAGAATAGGAATACCTGTATGAGAAAATCCATCGGGGCAGCAGTGCCGCCGATGGATTTTCTGATAAGAAGACATCGGCCATTTTACAGGAAAGGAAGACAGATACGATGGAATTACAGGAAAAGAAAAAGAACCGGACAGAACAGAAAACAGATATGCAGAATAAGGAAAAAGCATTGCTTACCCAACTTGACGAGATTGCAAAACAGGATCTCTGTCTGGCATTCTCCGGCGGTGTGGACAGCAGTCTGCTGCTGAAGCTTGTCATGGATGCATCTGCAAAATATGGAACAAAGGTTTATGCAGTAACCTTTCAGACACGGCTGCATCCGCCCTGCGACCTGGAGACAGCGACAAGAGTAGCAAAGGAGGTTGGCGCTGTTCATGAGGTCCTTTTTGTTGATGAGCTGGAGCAGGAGGCAATCCGTTACAATCCGGAAAACCGCTGCTATCTCTGTAAGCACTATCTATTTGGGAAGCTTCTGGAATTTGCCCGCGATCACGGTGTCACCCAGGTACTCGACGGAACAAATGAGGATGACCTTCATGTCTACCGGCCGGGGCGAAAAGCGCTGAGAGAATATGGTGTCATCAGCCCGCTTGCAGCGTGTCATGTGACAAAAACAGAGGTAAAAGCACTTGCTGCAAAGTACGGCGTTTCCGTAGCACACCGTCCATCCACTCCATGTATGGCGACACGCCTTCCCTACGGGGCAGAAATTAACTATGACGTTCTGGATCGGATTGCGGACGGCGAAGCATGGCTTCATACGCTGTTCGGTGCGGAAGAGAATCTCCGCCTGCGTGTACATGGCGATGTGGTGCGTCTTGAAATCGCACCGGAGCGTATGGGGGAAGTGCTTGAGAAGAGAGAAGAAATGATTGCATATCTGAAAAAGCTCGGCTTTTCTTACCTGACGATGGATCTGGAAGGGTTCCGTTCCGGCAGTATGGATGAGAAAATAACACAGAAAGAGGAAACAAAATGAAAGCAATTTTAAGTGCGGACCGCAAATGGGGTCTGGGATATCAGGGACGGTTGCTGGTAAGTATTCCGTCTGATCTGCGATTCTTCCGTGAAACTACGATGGGACACGTTGTCGTGATGGGAAGAAAGACACTGGAAAGCTTTCCGCAGGGGCGTCCGCTTGCCAACCGGGTTAATATCGTGATTTCCCACAATCCGGATTATCAGGTGAAGGATGCGATCGTGGTACACTCTATTGAAGAATTGCTGGAAGAACTGAAGAAATATGACGAAGAGAATATCTATATCATCGGCGGAGAGAGTATTTACCGCCAGATGCTGCCTTACTGTGACGTGGCCCATGTGACGAAGATCGATCATGCCTACGAGGCGGATGCCTATTTCCCGGATCTGGACAGTGATCCCGAGTGGGAGATCACCGCGGACAGCGATGAGCAGGTCTATTTTGACATTACTTACCAGTTCTTGAAATATGAGCGGAAAAAGTCTTAAATGCAATGACAGATATGTAGTGATTTTAATCTGAAAAAACTGTGAAAAGAAGAAAAACGACACATTTTCACTGAAAAAGTCACTGGAAAGCATAAATGTGTATATTGACTTTTATTACAAATGGTATAATAATGAAAATCAATAAATTCTGTTAAGAGAAATCAACAGGCAGAGTGGTAAACCGAGGAAAGAAGGAATACAAAAATGGAAAAGAAAAACATTGACTGGGGTAATATCGGTTTCGGTTATATCCCTACAGATTACAGATATGTGTCCAATTATAAGGACGGTAAATGGGATGACGGTCAGCTGACCCAGGATCCTAACATTGTACTGAATGAGTGTGCAGGCGTACTGCAATATGCACAGACCGTATTCGAGGGCCTGAAGGCTTACACCACAGAAGATGGACATATCGTTACTTTTCGTCCTGACTTGAACGGTGAGCGTCTGGAGTCTTCCGCAGCAAGACTGGAGATGCCCATTTTCCCCAAGGAGCGTTTCGTGGAGGCTGTTACCGAGACGGTTAAGGCCAACGATGCTTTCGTACCTCCTTACGGCAGCGGTGCAACTCTGTACATTCGTCCTTATATGTTCGGCAGCAACCCTGTCATCGGTGTAAAGCCTGCGGACGAATATCAGTTCCGTATCCTGTGCACTCCTGTAGGACCTTACTTCAAGGGCGGCGTTAAGCCTCTGACTATCCGTGTCACCGACTTTGACCGTGCGGCACCTCACGGAACCGGTCATATCAAAGCTGGTCTGAACTATGCTATGAGCTTACATGCTATCGTATCCGCTCACAAGGAAGGCTACGATGAGAATATGTATCTGGATGCTGCTACCCGTACCAAGGTAGAGGAGACCGGCGGTGCGAACTTCCTGTTCGTTACCAAGGACAACAAGGTCGTAACTCCCAAGTCCGACAGTATCCTTCCGTCCATCACCCGTCGTTCTCTGGTATATGTTGCCAAGGAATATCTGGGACTGGAAGTAGAAGAGAGAGAAGTATACCTGGATGAAGTAAAAGACTTCGCAGAGGCTGGTCTGTGCGGTACCGCAGCAGTAATCTCCCCTGTTGGCAAGATCGTTGACCACGGCAAAGAAATCTGCCTGCCCAGTGGCATGACTGAGATGGGACCTGTCACCAAGAAGCTGTATGAGACTCTGACCGGTATCCAGATGGGCAGGATCGAAGCTCCTAAGGGCTGGATCCATGTAATCGAGTAATCTGGTATCAAAATTGAATAATATTAAAATGCGTGTGGAGAATATCCGCACGCATTTTTTTGTCTGTAGAATTCTTAGATTTTTCTGAACTTCCAAGAAACCGTGGCACAGAAGAAAAAAATAGGGTATAATCAGAATTTAGAGACTTTGAGAAAGTAGGAAATGTTATGTTTTTTAAAAATAGATGTCATATCACCGCGGTATTGGTGGCGGGAGTGCTGGGAATAAGTATGGTGACGGGACTGACCGCCTGCGGCAGCAGTGACGGCACAAAAGTGGTATTTACCACAGGATTTGGGAAAAATGAGGTATTTCGGATCGGGGACAAGTCCTGCTCTAAGGCGGAGATCATGATCTACCTGACCACGACCCAGAATCAATATGAGAATGTCTACGGGACGGAGATCTGGAATACTTCCCTGAACGGAGTGACTCTGGAGGATAATGTCAAGGAGACAGTGCTGGCAAGAATTGCTCAGATCAAGACCATGTACCTGCTGGCAAAAGAGAAAGAGGTCACGTTGGATGAAGCCGAGGAGGCAAAGGTCGTCCAGGCGGCACAGGAGTATTATTCTTCCTTAAATGATACGGAGATCGAGGCTATGGGTGCCACGGAGGAGATTGTGGAGAATCTGTATCGGGAATATGCCATGGCAGACAAGGTCTATCAGTTGATTATACAGGACATCAATCCGGAGATCAGTGATGACGAGGCACGCAAAATTACGGTGCAGCAGATCTTTTTTGCAACAGCATCCACGGATATGGACGGAAACCTGAAGCCTTATTCGGAAAGCTCCATTCAGAGTGCCTATGAGAAAGCCTGCGAGGTAAGAGACCTGGCGGTGGACGGAGAACACGATTTCACGGAACTGGCATCCAAATACAGCGACGATTCCGAGATCACCTATTCCTTTGGCAAAGGAGAAGCGGAGAGCGCTTATGAGGAAGCGGCTTTCAATTTGGCAACAGACGAGGTGAGCCAGGTTGTGAAATGTGAACGAGGCTATTACATTATCAAATGCATCAATACGCTGGATCGGGAAGAGACGGACGCTAATAAATTAAAGATTGTAGAAGAGCGGAAACGGGAAGTCTTCGGGCAGGAGTATGACAGCTTTGTGAATACACTGGTGCGTCAGCTCAATGACAAGCTGTGGGACGAGATCACGCTGATCATGGACGAACAGGTGACTACGGACAACTTTTTTGATGTGTATGCAAAGTATTTTCCGGAGGAGTAATTTCTGGTTTTTTACACGCTTTATTAAAATTTTAGAATTACGGAAATATTGATAAATACTGGATTTTTGACTGATTGTTAGCACTCATTTATAATGAGTGCTAAATTTGTCTTGACTTTTCAATTTTACAGTCCTACACTTAGAATCAGTTAGGAAACAGTCAGCCATGGCTGTGCAATTTTAGAAAAGGATGTGGTAATAATGGCAGCAAAAAACGGTAGTTTGTCAATTAACAGTGAAAACATATTTCCGATCATTAAAAAGTGGTTGTATTCCGATCACGATATTTTTTACAGAGAGTTGATCTCTAACGGCTGCGATGCCGTGACCAAGCTGAAAAAGCTGGACATGATGGGAGAATATGCCCTGCCTGAAGGCTATAAGGGACGTGTGGATGTCATCGTGGATCCTGAAAAGAAGACTCTGACTTTCAAGGATAACGGTCTGGGCATGACCGCCGACGAAGTGGAAGAGTATATCAACCAGATCGCATTTTCCGGCGCAACGGATTTCATTGAGAAATATAAGGACAAGAGCAATTCTGACCAGATCATCGGTCATTTTGGACTGGGCTTCTATTCTGCATTCATGGTAGCGGATGAAGTACACATTGATACCTTGTCCTACAAGGACGGCGCCAAGGCAGTGCACTGGGAGTGCGACGGCGGCACCGAGTTCTCCATGGAAGACGGAGACAAGACGGATGTCGGTACGACCATTACCCTGTTTTTAAATGAAGATTGTCTGGAGTTCTGTAATGAGTACAAGGCTCGTGAGGTTGTGAAGAAGTATTGTTCCTTCATGCCTACCGAGATCTATCTGTCAAAGGCGAACACCAAGGAGACCCAGATCATCAAGGAAGAGGAAAAGCTTCCCGATGATGAAGTCCTGGAAGAGATCGAGCCGGAGAAGAAGGAAGCGGCAGAAGGTGAAAACGCTGAAGCTGCCGAGGGAACAGAAGAGCCTAAGAAGCTGAAGATCAGAAAGCGTCCTGAATTGATCAACGAGACACAGCCTCTGTGGACCAAGCATCCCAATGAGTGCACGAAGGAAGAGTATCTGGACTTCTACCGCAAGGTATTTCAGGATTACAAGGAGCCTCTGTTCTGGATCCACCTGAATATGGATTATCCTTTTAATCTGAAAGGTATCCTGTACTTCCCGAAGATCAACATGGAGTATGAGTCCATCGAAGGTACCATCAAGCTGTACAACAATCAGGTATTTATCGCAGATAACATCAAGGAGGTCATTCCTGAGTTCCTGCTGCTGTTAAAGGGTGTCATCGACTGCCCGGATCTGCCTCTGAACGTATCCAGAAGTGCATTGCAGAATGATGGATTTGTCAAGAAGATCGCCGAGTACATTACCAAGAAGGTAGCGGACAAGCTGGCCGGTATGTGCAAGACGGATAAGGAAGAGTATGACAAATACTGGGATGACATCAGTCCCTTCATCAAGTTTGGCTGCCTGAAGGATGACAAGTTCTGTGAGAAGATGAACGATTATATCCTCTTCAAGAATCTGGACGGCAAATATCTGACTCTGCCCGAGTGTCTGGAGATCAAGCCTCAGGACGAGGAAGAGAATAAGGAAAATGCTGTAGATGAGAACGGCA
>OHQT01000747.1_pt1 | contig 15254 bp, 13 predicted proteins | sample 1578221 | NCBI WGS metagenome assembly OHQT01 (sample SAMEA3879547, study PRJEB24766) | human gut metagenome | biome: human-associated habitat; feature: feces | place: USA | collected 1985/1987
GTCGACTAGGATAATTTTGGCGCAAATCCATCACCCCAAATGTCGACTAGGCCGAACATTTACATAATGTTTATGCCCATAATCGATTCACGGATATAGTTTGATATGGTCGAATATCGATATGCTAAAGAATACAATCGATTCTACGTAAACTACGTCTCTATCGATGCGCGGATAAGCAATTAAAAGAACTATATGGCTATTGTTGATGTTGTCAAGGTTGCAATGAACGACTTTGAATTGTGTAAAAAGTTCCCCTCGGATGATTTGAGGATAGGAACACAGGTTGTCGTTTATCCTACACAAATAGCTTTTTTTGTTAAAGGAGGCAAAATTTATGACCGATTTGAGTCAGGGACATATACGATAAAAACAAGTAATATTCCTCTCTTGAATAAGGTTCTAAATCTGCCTTTCGGTGGAGAGTCTCCGTTTAAAGCTGAAGTTTGGTATATTAATCTAACAACAAAAATGGATTTGAAGTGGGGGACTCCTACTCCAATTCAACTTGAAGATCCAAAATATAATGTGATTGTTCCTGTTAGAGCCTATGGCCAATATGGAATTAAAGTGATAGATCCGGAGTCTTTCTTATTGTCTTTGATTGGCAATGTTACAGATTTCTCGGCTGATAAAGTGCATGAATATTTTAAAGGTTTGATGCTCGCGAATATAAATAATTCGATAAGTCAAAAGATCGCGGCAGATAGTGTCTCAATTCTTGACATTAATTCTCATCTTATCGAAATGTCTCAATATTGCGCTGATGCTATTAATAGATATTTTGTGGACTATGGTTTACAAATCACAAATTTCTCATTTGTGTCGATTAATGTTCCTCAAAATGATCCAAGTGTTATTAAACTTAAAGAAGCAAAGGATCTTTCAGCAAGGTTAAAGATTGCAGGCCGAGACATTTATCAGATGGAAAGGAGTTTTGATGTGTTGGAGAAGGCGGCTGCCAATCAAGGTGCAGGAGGAGATATGGTAGCATTGGGGGCAGGGTTAAGCGCAGGTATGGGTGTCGGAGCGTCTATTGGTAATATGGCCAATCAAACGATCAATCCAAGTGTTGGTGTTCCCCCTCCTATTCCGATGCCTGTGACCTATTTTATTTATGTCAATGGTCAACAAATAGGAAATCAGAGTGCCCAAGACATCGCAAGGTACATTGCTCAAGGTGTTATAACGAAAGAAACTTATGTGTGGAAGCAGGGTTTACCGACATGGGTTAAAATCTCTGATATGTCAGAATTGTCTTACTTGTTTAATATGCAGGTGCCGCCAACACCGCCACAGATATAAGAAAATGAAATATTTAAGTTTGATTATAGGTCTATTCTTCCTGATAGTGACAATCATTATCGGGCAACTCTTTGATAGTATTCAGGAGCTTACGACTATTGTGTCATGTGCTGTTATCTTGTTATCAACACTTCTGTGCTTTGTGTCTTCAATCGAGAGACAGGATGTGGCATTTAAAATCTCATTACCTTTTTTTATTGTTCCAATAGGTGTAGTCGAATATGTATTATCCTTTTTTGTGAAGGATGCCCTAAAGAACAACGGGTGGTTTATTGCAATTATAGCATTAGCGACAATTCAGCTTTGTATATTGATTGTAGTTAGGATGGTGTCAGGTGCAAGTAATGAACGGAAGTAATGTAAAAATATGTGTTGAATGCGGCTGTCCGTATGATATATCGTGGCCATCTTGTCCGGAATGTGGAGCGCCAAATGAGTCATATCGTGTCGCTGCTGATATAAGAGGGTATGCTACTGAATGTCCAAATTGCGGAGCGCCGAGTAATGGATTGCGTGTGTGTCAATGGTGCAAGAGCAGCATCCCATATGTCGGGAGCTTGCAAAATTCAAATCACTCTACAAACAGGACAATTCTTGAATGTGAGTTAAAAAGATTGGTTAATGATCGGAACAGGTACTCGTATATTATATGTCATATTTCTGTGAATGGTCATGAACTTATGCAAGTTCGAGATATGTCCGCTCATGAAGGGATGACTTTGGTTTTATTAGGTGTTCAGAATTCAATTTATACAAATTTTATTTCATGTCCGCTGATGCATTCATTTTATATGAGTCAGCAGGGATTATATACTCGTGTTTTTGGTATAGATTTCATGAACGCAGCACAGGTGTCAGACGAAATTCTCAGTCAAGTATATGAAGTCACTACCGAACAAGTTTTTTGCAACTTCGAGTATGGGGATAGTCGTGGTTCAGGATCGGAATCAGGGAATAATGTTGCAGCAGCTGCAATTGGAGGGGTTATATTGGGATCCTTATTAGATAATTTCTAAATTATAAATTATGGGCGCATATAAAGTTACAGAACAGGTTCAGATGCGGTATGAACAGGCTTTTGATCGTTTGTATCATTCTATAATTAAAGCCGGGTATCCGGTGGATGATGCGAATCCTTCAACCGGAATAATACATTTTCACTCAATGATGAGCTTGTATAGTTTTGGCTGTGATTTTACCGGACAAGTAGTGTCTGTGAATCAAGGAAGGTCTCAAATTATATTCATAGGAAGAATGAGAAATATAATTGATGTTGATCTTCCTGGCGAAAGGAAAAAAATGGTTCAAAAGATCATGCAACAATTCAATAACTTATAATATTATGTCACTAATTCAATGTCCTAAATGCGGAGCAATGGTATCCGATCGCGCTACCATATGCCCAAAATGTAATTTCCCGCTTAATCCTTCTTCTCTGCAGTCATCTCCTCAACAAAATGCGGGGCAGCAACCTGCGTATCAACAGGTAGGTCAGTATCCGCAAACATATCAGCCTACTACTGCAGAGGAACCGAATGTCGGGTTGAATATTGTATCGTTTTTCTTTCCTGTTGTGGGGTGGATCTTATGGGGTGTGAATAAGAATAGGTCTCCAAAACAGGCTAAGTCTTACGCGAAGTGGGCATGGTGGGGCTTTGGATTAGGTTTAGTATTCGGGTTCATAAATGCTTTGTTCTGGTATTAATGATTTTAATTTAGGTAATGGGGCTATCCAAAGTATAGTCCCATTACTGTTAATATTAGTATCATGAAAGTAATTAATTTGTTATTGTCGGGATTTTTAGGTCTACATGCTATTGATTCATGTTCTCCATTAATGGAAGAGTATGAATCGCATGTTTTGTTTTTGTGTGAATATATCCCGGATCATGGGCTGCGAAACAATGCTGCTAATGTTATGACCGAGAGCTATTATTATGCATATAAGGAGGCAGATGATTTGCCGGGATTTGAGATGGACGGAGAGTTCTTGGACTATTTTGTAAGCGGTAATGGCGATTCTTCGCCTATTTTCTCTGTGAAATCAATTAAAAGGCAAGGAGATAATCTTATTGCCAAGATTGGCATTAAGCAAGGATTTCGCGGAATTCCTTATGATGAAGAAGAGACTATTCATACACTTCTGCTTGCGCCTAACAACGACGACTATGGAGGTTATTTAATAGCCGATTATGACAACACCTTGCAAGAATGTCTTGACTACATCAAGGAACAACGTTCTTATATTTCATCAGGGAAATTCGAGGAATATTTAAGATTGAGCGGACTTTCGGCTTCAGAAATTGAACGGTATCGGCGTGAAATCCGTAATTTTTACGACAAGTATGGTACGGACAAGGAGAGATATGGGATTTATTCACAGAATGACAACAATGATAATTTATATAGTTCTTCCGTTAAAGGCGGGAAGATCATTGGTAAATGGACGCATGCACTTCAAAGCGGAGGCGATATTGGCAGTGGAAATTTTAGGAGCGAAGTGTTAGTTGAGACGCTTACACTTAATTCTAACGGAAGCGGAAGGCTTGAAACAAGCTATAAAGAATATATAGGGAACTCCCTTATCTCATCACGTTCAGGAGGATCGTTCGCTTTCTCTTGGGAATTTGATGGGAGCACGGTGTATATTGACGGTAGTCCCGAGTTCACATATAGGAATGGAGCGTTAATAGATTCCGGAGGTAACGCCTTTATGAAATAAGAGCTTATCTTGAACATTAGAATGGTCGAGGGATTCTCGGAATACTATATATGTGTTTTGGAGACGGCTTTGATAAAACAATAAAGCCGTCTCCAAATTTTTTAATAATTTCGGATATATTGTAAAAATATTTTATTATCTTTGTGCTGGCCTCGAAAATTTGGGAGTCCCATTTTTCAGCCGCACCGCTCGTCGGTGTAAGAATAAGCCGGAAGGCATTGTAAAAACCATTTCCACATCACAAACAGAAATATTCAGGATTGCGCATAGTAAGTGCGGAGGTCGTAGCATCCCCTCGGCGGCCAAAGACTGCCTTTCTGTAAGGTCAGAGCCGAAAGCGAATAAGCGGTCGCAGCGTCAGAGCGGCAAATCTTGTTGATGAATTGCAAGATATAAAATTATCAGTAGATGAATTGAGAAAATTCAAATTCTGCAAAGATATGGATGACTGTCAGGTGGAAGAAGTGGCGGACTTCCTTGCAGATTATGCAATAATAATATTCAAAGCATTGGAAAATGGTCAATCAGGAAAATAATGAGCAATTGCGGCCATTTGCAAAGGGCAGGCGGACTGAATTGAAGAAGGGCGGCCGTGCGGTGATATATCAGAGAGTGAGCAGCAAGGAACAGGAATTCGGCTTCAGTCCCGAGGTGCAGATAGAGGTCTGCCGGAAGTGGGCGGATCGTAATGGCTATGAAGTTGTCAAGTCCTTTGAAGGAGAGTATGAGAGTGCTAAATCTGATGTAAATCGAAAGCGGTTCAAACAGATGCTCGATTTCGTGAAGGACAGGAAGAATAAGATAGATGCGGTAATCGTTTACTCGACGAGCAGATTCTCACGCACCGGAGTCGAATCTTTTTCGATTGTCGAGGAACTTAAGAAGAAAGGGATCACTGTCTTTTCTGCCACATCGTCATATGATGCGCGAACACCGGATGGAGAGATGATGCAGGGCTATGAGCTTGTTCAGGCGCGTCATGATAATGCAGTCAAGTCGCAGGCGGTGAAGGATGCCTCTGAAAAAGCCTTGAGGTCGGGCCGTTGGATAACAAGGGTGCCGATTGGCTACGACATGGTCACGACGAGAAAAGAGCAGACCATTTCAGTGAACACGCAAGGAGTTCTGATCAGGAAGGCCTTTAAGATGAAAGCGGACGAGAACCTTACCAATGAGGAAGTGCGAGTTAGAATGAAAAATATGGGGCTTAACTTTGACAAACAGAAATGGTCGAGGATTTTCAGCAATATTTTCTATGCCGGATATTTTTCCCATCCATTTTTGCAGGGTGATATTATAAAGGGGCCGCACGAGCCTTTGGTGTCCTTGGAAAATTTCTTCAAGGTCAACAATATCACCATGAAAACTCATAGTCGTGGCTACGAGACGAAGGCTGACAAGGAATATGCACCTCTTCTCGGTTCCATCCGCTGTCCTGTGTGCGGCCATAACCTTACAGCATCTGTAAGCACCAAGCTGCGTAAGTTATATGGAAGGGAAGTCGGATACTATGTCTGTTGCCGGAAGAACTGCAAGTGCAATGTGTCGGCCAAAAAGGCCAATGCTGATTTTGAGCAGTGGCTTGACGGCGTTTCGTTGCCGGAAGGTATGGTGGAGATGTTGGAGGCGCAGTTGCGGAAGGCTTTCCCCATTCTGAACAGGGATGGCCATGATGAGGTTGCGGCAATCAAGGCCAATCTTACTAAAAAAGAAAATGAAATAGAGCGGGTGGAGTTCAATTTCGCTACGGCTGCGACCCTGAAAGCGCAGGAAGTATGCCTGCGGCAGTTGGAGAAACTTGAGGCTGAAAGGGCTGCGATCAAAGCGCAGCTTGACGAGAAGGACAGAGAGATATTGAACCTCGGGAATTACATCAAATTGGGTCTTGAGTTTCGCCGTAATATACTGAAATTGTGGCAGTTGTCGAGCTTGAGCCAAAAGCGTCACATTCAGAATCTCGTCTTTCCTGACGGTTTGGTATGGGACAAGAAAAACGACCATATTGAACCTCTGTCCCGCAACGGATTCATGTTCGTATATGATTTGAAATCAAGAGGTTATATAGACAAAGAAAAAGGACAAACCCTCATTTCTGAAGATTTGTCCGGTTTGGCTCCCCTTCTAGGACTTGAACCTAGGACCCCCTGATTAACAGTCAGGTGCTCTAACCAACTGAGCTAAAGAGGAATGTTTTCCTCTGAACTCATCGTTCGGGACTGCAAATATACAGTAAAAACTTTAACCAGCAAAAAAAAATTACATTTTTCGTCTCCGGTCTGCAGGCGCACCATGCGTTGCCGCATGATTGCCTTCGGGAGCGCCAGGCAAAAACTTGCCTATTTGGGGCGGGTCTTGCTGATAATCCTGCATTTTATCGTATCTTTGTAAGGTTATGGACATCGATCTTCTGTCGAAAATGATTTCGGAACTTATCGTCGACCACGACAGGGTCGGCCTCCCGGGCGTAGGTACTTTCTACACCGAGGTGGTTCCGTCGACCTTTTCCGACCGGGGCTACACGATCAATCCTCCGTACCGCCGTCTGTCCTTCCTCCCGAATGCTGTCGAGAACGATCTGCTCGTCAATTTCTATTCCGATGTGAACGGCACTCCGGCGGATATGGCAAGGGAGTATATCGTCCAGTTCCTTCGTGAGCTGGCCGAGGCCCTCAAGGAGCACAAGACCATAACGCTGCCAGGGCTGGGCCGTCTGCGCGCGACCAAGGAGAACAATTTCTTCTTCGTGGCCGATGAGGACCTGGACATTTATCCTGAGGCGTTCGGGCTTGCCCCCGTTTCGCTGAAGAACATTCCGGGGCTCGATGACGATAAGGTGGACATTCGTTTCGAGTTCAAGCCTCCGGTGCGGAAAGCAGCAGAACCCGAACCGGCATACGCTGCATCCGTTGAACCAGCCGAGCCTGAAATAACTGTCGAGCCCGCAGAGCCCGTTGGACCTGCAGCGCCTGCCGTATCGGCTGAACTGTCCACAACAGCTTCATCGGAAGTCTTTGGCGCTGAACCGGATGCGGCGGCCCCCGAAACTTCCGAACCATCAGCGCCTGCAGCAGAGCCGGTTTCCGGGGATGGGACATCTGCCGCCGCAGAGACGGCTGCCACGCAGGAGTCGGCTTCAGAATCGGCTGAGGGAGCCGAAGTATTTCCTGGAACGGATGCAACGGCAGAGCCCGCAGTGGCCGTTGAGCCGACGGAACCCGCTGCACTTTCCGCATCTGCCGCAACAGCCGCAGTTGCCGAGCCCGCCAAAGTTGCCGCGCCGGCTGAAACCGCAGCGCCTGCTGTGCCTGCCGAGACAGCGGCATCCGCCGAACTCACCGAGACTGCAGAGCCATCCGAGTCAGCCAAACCAGCCGAACTCATCGAGCCTGCCGAACCTGCCGTAACTGCCGAACCTGAAGCCTCAATGCAGGAGCCGGAAGCGGAAGCCCCGGAACCTGCCGTAGCCGGAGAAGAACCTGCGGAGCCCGGAGCCCTGGCGAATTGCGCAGAAGAAACCCGCGTGGCGGAGGAAGACGACGGGCGGACCGTGAAGAAATTCCGCTGGTGGATCCCGCTGCTCGTGCTGTCCGCATTGGCGGCAATATTCCTGGCGGTCTTCCTGATACTCGCCCATGTGGCCCCTGACTTCATAGACTCGATCCTTTACACCCCCGAGGAGCTGCGCATAATCAACTACTGACACGGCGTAGCCAAGCCTTGGATACTAGCGATGATAGAACTGATATATCCGTCCGAAGAACCCGCACCGCTGATAGCCGGAAGCGGCGTCGCCCCCGCAGAAGAGATGCTGCCCGTAGTCGAACCCAGCGGGCTTGTGACTGCACAGGCGTCCCGTGCCTGGTGCCACGGGGGCTCGAAGCTCCTGCATCCGGTAGTGCACCTCCATATCATCAACCGCTCCGGCGAAGTCTACCTTCAGCAGCGCGGGGCGCACAAGGACCTGCTGCCTCTGAGGTGGGACACCGCCGTGGGCGGACATGTCTCTTACGGGGAATACATAGAGGAGGCCCTTTACCGCGAAGCGGCGGAGGAGCTGCATTTCTTCGACTTCAATCCCGTGTGGCTGACCGCCTACCAGTTCGAGTCGGAGAGCGAAAGGGAGCTGGTCAATGTGTTCGCCGCCGTGGGCAATTTCCGCCTCCGGCCTGATCCGGAGGAGCTCTGCGGCGGACGCTACTGGAAAGACGCCGAACTCATGGAAGCGTACGGAAGTGGTATCCTGACCCCCAGCTTCCAGTCGGAATACACGAAAATACGTAGAATGCTGCAGGCGCTCCTATGACACACGAACTGCACAAATTCATAAAGGACCAGCTGTCCGTATGGCCGCTGGCCTCCGGCAATTTCAGGGCGCTCAAGACCGCGCGCTGCAGGGAGCTCGACATCTGCGGGCTTCCGTGCCGAATACAGTACAATCCCGCGAGGGTCATCTCCTCGACTGCGGACACCTCTCCCGAGGCCATAGCCGCAAGGGCGTGCTTCCTGTGCGAGGAGAACCGGCCGCGCGAGCAGTTCCATCTCAAATTCGAGGGACGCAAGGGCCGGCTCTACAACATACAGGTCAATCCCTATCCCATTTTCCCGGGGCATCTCGTGATAGTCCGCGACGCGCATCTGCCGCAGGCGATATGGCACCATTTCCCGGACATGCTGGACTTCACGACCGCATATCCCGACTATCTGGTCTTCTACAACGGACCCTGCAGCGGGGCTTCGGCTCCGGACCACCTTCATTTCCAGGCTATCCCGAGGCATCATCTCCCTCTGGAGGAGGCCGTGGATGCATTCCTTGACAACCCCGGGCCCTCCCTTGCGACGGTCAAGGACGCCTCTCTGTACCGCTACGCCGGCTTCATCAACGGAGTGTTCGCGCTCAAGGCGGTCACGACGAAGTCGCTGGCCAAGCTCTTCTACCGGCTGCTGGACTGCACCGACAGGCTCCCGGGCGAGACCGAGCCCAAGTTCAACCTCTACTGCTACCGGAAGAACGATGAATACAGGGCATTCGTGGTCATGCGTTCGAAGAAGCGTTCCCACCACTATGATGCCGAAGGCCCGGACCATCTGACCATCAGCCCCGGAGCTGCGGACATGGCCGGAGTGTTCGTGGCTCCGTTCCGCGAAGACTTCGACAAGGCCACGCCCGGACTGCTTGCGAGCCTGCTTTCGGAGGTTACGATAGGGGAGCATGAACAGTCCATGATTGAATGGAGGCTCACCCGGGAACAGCCGCGTATATCGGTGGGCATACTTTCGGCCAAGGAGATATGCTTCGAGATTATCTCCGATGGCGCCGGACCGCAGAAGGTCAGCTGGTGCGATGGGCGCATAGCCTACAACGGGATGGTCTACGACGAGCTCTATTTCGACTCCATGACCCTTTCCACCCTCTTTGCGGAGGCTTCTTTCATCCTCTACGACGTGGTGATAGGCAAGGAGTTCCACTGGCAGCAGAAGCGGACGCTGAAGTTCGCCGGCGGACTCAAGTTCATAGTCGAGGGCGACATGGTTACCGCAGTGAACTGCGTCGGTGCGGAGGACTATCTGCTCAGCGTCATCTCATCGGAGATGAAGGCGAGTGCGGGCCTGGAGCTTCTGAAGGCGCACGCCGTGATTTCCAGAAGCTGGGTCGCCGCGAGGATGAAGGACAGCGAGAAGGTCCATGCGAATTTCGATGTCTGCGCGGACGACCATTGCCAGAGATACCAGGGACTGACCATGGCGGTGGGGGAGAATGTCCGCAGGGCGATAGACGAGACCTGGGGCCAGCTGCTGATGTATGACGGGGAGATATGCGACGCGCGCTATTCGAAATGCTGCGGCGGACGTACCGAACTGTTCAGCACCTGCTGGGAGGGCAGGGACTATCCCTACCTGCGCAGCGTGGAGGACCCGTGGTGCGATTGCGAGAATTCGGAGATACTGGCCCAGGTGCTCAACGACTATGACTTGGAGACCGGGGATTTCCATGACTGGACGGTCAGGTATTCCCAGGAGGAGCTGTCGTCGCTGGTAAGCGGCAGGCTGGGTGTGGATTTCGGCCTTGTGACCGCCCTGGAGCCCTTGCACAGGGGGCCTTCCGGACGCATCGACAGCCTGAGGATAGTCGGAACGAAGCATACTGAAGTCGTGGGGAAGGAACTCGCGATAAGGCGCTGCCTGAGCCGGAGCCATCTGAAGAGCTCAGCGTTCACGGTGAGCAGGGAGGGAGGCGATTTCGTGCTCAGCGGCCATGGCTGGGGACACGGCGTCGGCCTCTGCCAGATAGGCGCGGCGGTGATGGCCGCGGAGGGATACGATTACAGACAGATACTTGCGCATTATTATGAAGGGGCAGAAGTTGAGTAGGAACCCGTGGGCTTGGGTGCCTTCGCTGTATTTCGCGGAGGGCATCCCGTATTTCATCGTGAACGTGCTCTCGGTCACGATGTTCAAGCGTCTCGGCATGTCCAACGGAGACCTGGCGATGTATACCTCGCTGCTTTATCTGCCGTGGGTGATCAAGCCGCTCTGGAGTCCTTTCGTGGACATCATACGCACCAAGCGCTGGTGGATACTCTCGATGCAGGCGCTGATGACCGCAGGCTTCGCGGCCCTTGCCCTGTCGGTCAGCCCCGACGTCTTCGGCTTCACGCTCGTCTTCTTCTATATCGTGGCCTTCGCCTCGGCGACCCATGACATCGCGGCTGACGGCTACTATATGATAGCCCTGAACCAGAAGAACCAGTCGCTCTTCGTCGGAATCAGGAGCACCTTCTACCGCATAGCCTCCGTGTTCGGCCAGGGCGTGATAGTCGTCGTGGCGGGGCTGCTGGAGGAAAGCACGGGAAGGATACCTCTTGCCTGGAGTCTCGTGCTTCTGGGCAGTTCGGTGCTTTTCGCCGCGCTTTCCCTCTGGCACTGGTTCGTGCTCCCGAAAGCGGAGAAAGATTCCGGAGAAGGCGGCGTCACGGCTGCGCGAAAGACGGCCGGGGACATATTCCGCGAATTCGGGAACGCATGGCTGACTTTCTTCCGCAAGCCCGGGATATGGCTTGCCGTGCTGTTCATGCTGCTGTACAGGCTTCCGGAGGCGTTTTCGGTCAAGATGCTCACCCCTTTCATGCTCGACCCTGTCGAGGAGGGCGGCCTTGGTCTGACCACGACCCAGTCCGGCCTCGTGTACGGCACGGTGGGAGTTATCGCGCTCACGGTGGGCGGCATACTCGGCGGCATCTTCGCCGCCCGCCACGGCCTGCGCAGGTCGCTCTGGCCCATGTCGCTTTCGCTTGCTCTCCCTTGCGCCGTGTACCTGATAATGGCGCTGATGCAGCCTGAACAGCTCTGGTTCATCTATTTCTGCGTTGCCTTCGACCAGTTCGGCTACGGCTTCGGCTTCACGGCGTATATGCTCTATATGATGCACTTCTCGGAGGGCGAGTTCAAGACCTCGCACTATGCGATATGCACGGCTTTCATGGCTTTGTCTATGATGGTGCCCGGAGTGTTTGCCGGCTGGCTGCAGGAGGCTCTCGGCTATGTAGGATTCTTTATAATGGTAATGATATGTTGTCTGGCAACTGTTTTCGTAACCTGGTTTGCGCGGCGGCGCTGCTGAGCTCCGTGTGCGCAAACGCCGAAGTCAAGGTGAAGGTGGGCATCGAGGTCCTGAGGGACAGCGGATTCGCGCTGCTCGAGGGACGCAGGGTCGGTCTGGTGACCAATCCTTCCGGAGTCGACAGCCGTCTCAACTCCACCGTGGACATACTTTTCGAAGCTCCGAACGTGGATCTGGTGGCCCTGTACGCCCCCGAACACGGCATCCGTGGCGACATCTATGCCGGCGGCAGGGTGGAGTCCGGAGTCGACGAGCATACGGGGCTCCCGGTGCATTCTCTCTATGGTTCCACTAGGCAGCCCACGGATGAAATGCTGGAGGGCGTGGACATGATGGTCTATGACATCCAGGACGTGGGAAGCCGTTCCTATACCTTCATCTCCACCCTCGGGCTGGTGATGCGCAGCTGCGCCGAGCTCGGCATCCCCGTGGTGGTGCTCGACCGTCCGAATCCCCTCGGCGGCCTCAAGGTCGAAGGCCCGCTCGTGCGTGACGGCTTCAATTCGTTTGTCGGCCAGTACAGGATTCCCTACATCTACGGACTCACCGTGGGCGAGCTTGCGATGCTGATCAACGAAGAGGGGCTGAACCGGGGCCAGAACGGAAAGGAGGCTCCGCTGAAATGCGAGCTCTACGTGGTACCAATGGAGGGCTGGACCCGCGACATGCTCTTCAACGACACAGGTCTGCCATGGGTCTCTCCCTCACCCAACATCCCCTATCCGGAGAGCGCGGTATGCTATCCCTCTGCCGGGCTCGCGGGTGAGCTGTACAACTATCTCAACATAGGCATAGGCTATACCATGCCTTTCGCCACCTTCGCCGAGGAATGGGTTGATGCCGATGAGCTCAAGGAGAGGCTCGACAGCTATAATGTCCCCGGAGTGGCATGGCGAACGATACATTATTCCCCTATCTCCGGCAGGTTGAGAGGCAAGCTGGTCCATGGAGTGCAGTATTACTATACGGACTATGAGGCGGCCACCCTTACGCTGACCCAGTTCTATGTGATGCAGGCCGTCCATGAACTCTACGGGGTCAATCCCTTCGAGTCTTCTTCCGACCGCATGCCCATGTTCAACAAGGTTTGCGGCACTGATTTTGTCAGCAAGACCTTCGGCAGCTCGATGAAGGTGGCCGACATTGCGGATTTCTGGTCAGCAGATGTGGCGGCGTTCAAGAAGTTGTCGAAAAATTATTATCTTTACTGAAATGCCGCCGACAGGGGTGGCGCCCGAACTAAAACTATTCTATATGAGGCGTTATCTATGTATGCTGATTGCTGCCCTGACCATGTTCTCCCTTTCGGGGGCGCCCGTTCAGGCCCAGTCAGGAAACGGTTCTCCCCGCAGTTCGCAGCGCGAGTCGAGACCGGCCTCCCGTCAGACGGGAAGCGCAAATCGTTCCGGCAGTTCCGCACGTGCTTCAAGCCAGACGCGGAAAAGTTCAGGAAGCTCCTCTCTAAGACCTAAGACCAATCAGAAGCAGCCTGCACGGACTTCGTCCGGAAGTGCTGGCAGAATATCCTCCGGACAGATTTCCGGCTCCCGGAGCACAGGCACCCGTCAGGGCGGCGTCCAGTTACGCCTCCGCAACGAACAGCCTGCAGCCAGGCCGGCCGGTACGACGGCAGCCCCTCAGAACCGCCAGCCCGCAAGGCCCACGACTGGGAACCGGGAACCGAACCGTCGTCCTTCAAGCGGTACGCAGAATCCCGCGCAGACCCGCCAGCCGGGCCGCAGCGGCAACAATGTGCCCAAAACCACTCCGCGTCCCAACAATCCCGGGAATCATCAGCCGCAGGGCCAGCGTCCCGCGAGGCCGGAGAACCAGGGTCATCCCGCACCTCCTCCCGCGAGGCCGGGGCAGGGGAACAGACCTCCCCATTCTGCGGCTCCGCGCCCCACACCGCGTCCCGAGCCGCGCAGGACTCCTCCCCAGCGCAGACCTCCAGTGCCGCACGACCGTCCGGTCAGGTTCTGGGACCACGGGCATCACTACTTCGGCTACCGCATCAGCAGCCTGCCCGCAAGATACATCCGCAGGACGTTCTGGGGCATACCGTATTATATAGTCGACGGAGTGTATTACCGCTACTATTCCGGCTCCTACTATGTCAGCCGTCCTCCCTACGGAGTGGTCTTCGCCCCCGCAGTGAGCCTGATTGACGCCCTGTGCAGCTTCGCTTTCTACGCCGATGCGTACTATACTTTCAGCACGGTCAACGAGAACGCCAGGCTGATAACCGAGCAGAACAGGATAATCGCGGAGAACAACGCGACCATAGCCGCCCAGAACGCAACCATCGCCAGTCAGAATGCGGCAATTGCCTCCCAGGCCGCAAGCGCGTCAGCGATGAATTCCGGGCTGGCCACCGAGTCGAGCCGGCTCGCCGACAGACTGGGGCTGGTGCAGAGCTATGCATCGGCGGCAGACAGCTATTATTACGATGATGGAGTGTTCTTCACCAGGAACAGCGCCGGAGAGTATGTGACCATAGTCCCTCCTGCCGGCGCATTGATAGAGGAACTTCCTGAAGACTACAGGACAGTCATTCTCGGCGGTGAGGAATACTATGCGGTGGACGACACGGTCTACAGGATGACGGTTGTCGGAGGCTCTCCCTATTTTGAGGTGCTGGGCCAGATGACAGGTTCGCTTGCCGGGCAGTTCCCTGCGTAGCGGGCTATTGTCCTCCTATCAGTATTCTGTAGCTGTTTCGCAGTTGGACGGGGTCTCCGGATCCCAGAAGTTCTATATCGGGCAGGGCGTCGCTCCGCCCGATTCCGTTTTGTTCCAGCAGGTCGAGAAGGTGTCTCGCAACGGCTGGGGCCGGGTCGATGAACCGTATGCCGGGGCCTGCGATCCTCTGGAGCAGTGGCAGCAGGAAAGGGTAGTGGGTGCATCCGAGGACTATGATGTCGGCTCCTTCGGCAAGCAGCGGCTGCAGGCTCCGGCTGACCGTCTCCTCCGCAGACGGGCCGTCGAGCTCTCCGCGTTCGACCAGTTCCACGAAGCCCCGTCCGACATGTTCGACGACTCTGATTCCGTCCTGGACCCCGTGCTTGAGTTTCAGGTAGTTGGAGCCCTTCAGCGTTCCTGCGGTGGCGAGCACGCCTATGGTTCCGGTGCGTGTGCCGAGTGCGGCCGGCTTGACTGCCGGCTCCATGCCTATGAAGGGTATGCTGAATTCGGAGCGCAGGGCGGTGATGGCGGCGGCGGTGGCGGTGTTGCAGGCTATCACCATCGCCGAGGCTCCCTTCGAGAGCATGGTACGGGTGATTTCCCGGCAGCGGCTGCGTATGAATTCGGGGTCTTTTTCGCCGTAGGGGCAGTTGGCGCTGTCGCCGAAGTAGATGATGTCCTCACCGGGCAGGATGCGCTGCAGCTCGCGCACGACGGTCAGTCCGCCGATGCCGCTGTCCATTACGCCGATGGGATTGCCTGCGTTCAACATGGTTGAAGGCCTCCTTTTTTTATCTGTGGTTATTGTACCACGTGTACAAAAAAATGCAAGAGAGAAATCATTTTTGCCCTTTATGACAAATATGAGGAAAAGGATTGCAATTTCTCATCTGCCTGATAAAATACTATCTGGTGAGAGTTGGG